>ERZ1027237.1124-NODE-1124-length-13117-cov-17.528556_pt1 | contig 13117 bp, 7 predicted proteins | sample MGYA00519264_ERZ1027237 | MGnify/ENA primary metagenome ERZ1027237 (study PRJEB26926, sample SAMN06164640) | human gut metagenome | biome: ENVO:00009003; feature: ENVO:2100002; material: ENVO:00002003 | host: Homo sapiens | place: USA | collected 2012 ...
TAATATATGCAGCCCGACAGTTATCATTATACCCCAAACCCTACTGAATTTATAGTATTTTATATAAGTTTAATATTACAAAATTAATATTAAGAGCCTGATATTTACAGCTCAAGCCCGTCAATTATGCTCTTAAGTGCATCAGCAGACTCCTTGAGCTTTAACGCTTCCTCACCGTTTAACTCGATTGGGATATCGCTCTCCACTCCGTTTGCTCCAACGATTGCAGGCATTGAGAGAACCACACCGTCAATGCCGTACTGTCCGTGCATCATGTGTGAAACAGGAAGAATAGACTTCTCATCGCGCATGATTACCTCGCAGATACGTCTGACCGACATAGCGATACCATAATATGTCGCATGCTTTCGGTTGATTATCTCATAAGCACTGTTCTTTACGTTTGCAGCGATTTCCTCTGTATTCTCCTTGTGCTTGTAGTGACCTCTCATCTCGCACATCTTGTGAAGCTCCACTCCGGAAACATTGGCTGATGACCATGCAACCACCTCACTGTCTCCATGCTCACCTACTATAAATGCATGTACGCTTCGGCTGTCCACCTCAAGATGCTCTCCAAGCGCGTACTTAAGTCTTGCACTGTCAAGCACGGTACCTGAACCGATGACACGCTCCTGCGGAAGTCCTGAAAGCTTCTGTGCCACCTGTGTTAAAATATCTACAGGATTTGCAACGATAAGTAAGATTCCACCGAAATTTCTCTTTGCAATCTCCGGAATGATGCTCTTGAAGATTGCAACATTTTTATTTACCAGATCAAGTCTTGTCTCGCCCGGCTTTTGGCCTGCACCTGCAGAAACAACAATGATAGCAGCATCTGCCACATCATCATAACCACCTGCATATATCTTCATAGGTCTGGCAAAAGGAATACCGTGGCTTATATCCATCGCCTCTCCCTCAGCCTTGTCCTTATCAGCGTCAATGAGAACTATCTCAGAAAAAAGACCGCTCTGCATAAGTGCAAAAACTGATGCCGAACCAACGAATCCACATCCGATCATTACAGCCTTTCTTGGGTTTGTCTTAACAACTGCGCTAGTTTTATTGCTCATGTACGTTCCTCTCTTTCTTAAACTATAATTCAAATAGTTGCTTTTTATTATAACTATTCATCCCAAACACAAATTCTCAATATCTGCTTTGTTATCAGTAGTTCTGAATAATTATCTTTTATTTATATTATACCCGCATTGTACATATAATCCGTTGTAAAAACAACAAATTACTTGATAAAATACAATCAATAGCCCATTGTTCCCATTTTTATACAATTTTAATGCAGATTTTTACATAAAAAGTGCAGTAATAAAAAGCAAACCGGACCAATACAGCTGAATGAATTGTCATTTAGCATATTGATCCGGTTATATTAAAATGCTGTATCCGCTTATTTTGTGCTTGAATTTCTGTACTCAAGCGGTGTCATTCCATACAGCTTCTTGAACTGTCTGTTAAAATGCTCCACGTTCTGATATCCTGCCTCGATTGCGATATTCTCAACAGTTGTGATGCTGTTTCTCAGCAGTGTACGTGCCTTCTTCATCTTGGCATTGGTGACCAGCTCTCCGAAAGTCTTGCCTGACTTCTCCTTTATGTACTTGGAGATATACGGCTCTGTCAGGTTGAACTGTGCAGCCATGTCTGCAAGCGATACCGTCTTGTAGTTGGCCTGGATGAAGTTGAGCATGGCAATATAGCGCTCATCCTTCACGTGACTGTCAGCCTTGGTGGCAAGATAATGGTTTACCGCAACAACAAGCGCTCCGATTGATGCCTTGATGATATCCTCATCCACACCTGTGCCCCAGAACATACTGCCGTCAACTGTGATACCCACATATGCCATAGCCTTTGATGAAGATCCGTGTGAAAGCGCATGCTCCTCGTATACAGTGAGCTCAAAGCTGATGTCAAAATATTGCTTAATTATATTGCTGACTGCATCGAGACGGCCGTTTCCATTGGCATCTACCTTTCTGGTGCTGTCATTGTGTAAAATAACCGCCTCTGCGAAAATGCCGTTTACCTGCTTAAAGTGGCACTCCGGTATAGTGAAATATGGATGAAAATCCACATAATTGTCTGTAAAGATACTGTGTACCCACTCAGGTGAAAGCTCCTTGTGCTCCTCGTCCGATACCTGCTTGACCATGTATCCGACCTGCTCTCTCATCTGCTGTGGCACATTGATACCGAAGCTCTGCTTAAGGATATATGCCACTCCGCCCTTTCCTGACTGGCTGTTGATACGGATAACATCAGCCTCGTATGTCCTGCCGACATCCTTTGGATCTATAGGCAGATATGGAACCGTCCACTTATCAAGCTTCTTTTCCTCTCTCCATGCCATGCCCTTTGAGATAGCATCCTGATGTGAGCCTGAAAAAGCAGAAAAAACAAGGTCTCCCGCATATGGCTGTCTCTCGCCTACCTTCATTCTGGTAAATGTCTCATACTTCTCCCTGATCTCAGGCAGATTTGAAAAATCAAGCTGTGGATCCACTCCGTGTGAGTAAAGATTCATGGCAAGTGTCACGATATCTACATTTCCTGTTCTCTCACCGTTTCCAAACAGCGTACCCTCTATCTCCTCAGCTCCTGCAAGCACACCAAGCTCTGATGTGGCAACACCGCAGCCTCTGTCATTATGAGGATGTAAGCAAAGCACTACTCCGTCTCTGTACTTGAGGTGCTTGTTGATATACTCTATCTGTGTGGCAAAAACATGTGGCATAGCATTCTCTACTGTGGTAGGGATATTGATGATGGCCTTATTATCAGCCTTTGGCTGCCATACATCAAGCACTGCGTTGCACACATCAACCGCATAATCCACCTCAGTGCCCGAAAAGCTCTCCGGTGAATACTGGAAACGGAAATTACCGTCAGTCTCTGCTGCAAGGTCTCTCAGTAAAACAGCTCCGTCAACTGCAAGCTGCTTTATCTCTTCCTTTGACTTCTTAAACACCTGCTCACGCTGTGCAACAGATGTGGAATTGTACAGATGTACAACCGCTCTCGGTGCTCCCTCAAGTGCCTTGAAGGTCTTCTTGATGATATGCTCTCTGGCCTGTGTCAGCACATGTATAGTGACATCATCAGGAATCATATCCCTCTCAATAAGAGCTCTCGTGAAATTGAACTCTGTCTCAGAGGCTGCCGGGAAACCTACCTCGATTTCCTTAAAGCCTATATCTACAAGCATCTTAAAGAAGTCAAGCTTCTCCTCAAGACTCATCGGCTCGATTAGAGCCTGGTTACCATCACGTAAATCAACCGAACACCACAGTGGTGCTTTATCTATATAATCCTTCTTAACCCAGTCATAAGTGCATTCAGGAGGCAGAAAATAACTGCGCTCGTATTTTTCATATCCTTTCATCTTAAAACCTCTTTTCGTTTGAACTGATATAATTGTAACACATAAGCGCAGTTATTGGAATGATTATATTTAATCACTTTGATTGATGTAATTTAATTTTTTATAAAAATATAATCAACTTTATTGATTTTGATTATTCTAATCAGATATTTAGGCTAAAATATCCGGCTAATCCTCTCTCTTATTACCCCAGAAAAACAATGCAACTGTTCCCGGACCGGTGTGGCTTCCTATTGTCGTACCGATATCATTTATCTCTACTTTGCCCTTCATCTTAGGGAAGGCAGCCTCTATCAGATCAGCTACGGCTTTAGCATCCTCATAGCATGCAGAATTTGATATATAGACCTTATCCGAATAATCGGCACCATCCTTGCAGAGTGCCTGCATCTTCACAAGCATCTCCTTTATTGCCTTCTTTTTGGTGCGGATTTTCTCACGCACAATAAGCTTTCCCTCATTGCTCACATTCATGAAAGGACAGATATTCAGCACATTTCCCACGAATCCCGCGGTCTTTGAGATACGGCCGCCCCTGATAAAAAATGTAAGGTCTGATGAGAAGAACCAGTGATTCACCTCAAGTCTGTGCTCCATGGTCCAATCAGCCAGTGTATCAATATCCATGCCGCTATCCCTAAGGTCAGCGAGCTTATCCATCAAAAGACCAAAGCCTGACGATGCTGCCAGCGAATCAATCACATATATCTTTCTGTCAGGGTATTCCTCCTCGAGAGCCTCCTTTGCAAGCCTTGCCGAGTTGACTGTACCTGATATACCGGAGCTTAGTGTACAGTGAAGCACATCATATCCCTCATCCAGAAACTGTCTGAAGTACTCCATGTACTCCTCCTGATTGATCTGCGAGGTCTTTGTCATGGCACCTGCCTCCATTGCCTTGTAGAAATCCGGCAGTGGCATGGACTGTCCTAAATCATCCATATATTCTTTACCGTCAAGCTCATAGTGAAAGCATGCGTACTTAATATTTCTCTCGAGCATATGCTCCCTGGTAAGATCTGCTGTTGAACAGCAGCTAATCACATAATTTGACATATTATTTTCCTTTACCTTTTGACCTTTTATCATTATATGTAGTCAGATACATATGGTATCTCATGATATAAAATATCGTCAAGCTTTGCAACAGCATCGTACGTAGTCTGTATTTTGCCCATCTGCAAAAGCTTCTCGGCACTCTTGTAGCCTAAAAGCAGTGTGGTAAACGTGCCAATAGACATGCTTAGGTGATACTGTGGATTTTTGTCGGTGAGAGCACAGTGCCCTTTCTCAAAATCAATGACAAATGTGCCATTGTTCCATGGCAGAAGCTCATCCTCTATCTCGAAGCTAAAGCAGCCGCTTGGACCATCAGGGTCACAGTTGTACTGTGAAATAAACTGCGCCACGTCGATGATTCTGCCCATGGCGTATGGTCTGATTGTCTCCTTTATATCACTGTCGTCGAGCTCAAAGGCGATAGGCTCGCTGTAATAGTTGTTGCCTCTGACCTCATCTATCATGGAATCATGCGCATGAATGTATTCCCACAGGCCAAGCTGCGCCTCACGGTTTAAGTAGATGAGCTCCTTGATGTGCATGACATCGGAGCTGATAAGATATACCATATAGCCGCACGGTTCATCATCCTCGTTGTAGTAGATGGCGACCATCGTATCATCCTCATCCCAGCGGAAGTACTCCTCCCAAGCCAGATTGTTTCTGTACAGACAGCCATGCGTCTTTGCGGCAAAGTGAGTATGAAGCTTCTTAAACTGCTCGTCATCCCACTGCACACGGCGCACATAGCCCGGCTCCTTAAGCTTTGTGGGAATCTGTCTGTCCTTTATCACATATGTCATCTTGTTTGAGATAATCTCCCAGCCAAGCCCTCTGTAAAGAGGTATGGAGTATGGGTACAAAAGAGCAAACGACTTGTTGCTGTCGCGCATTCTCGTAAGACTCTTTCTCATGAGCTTTTTCATGAGGCCATGACCGGTATACTCAGGATACGTGCAAACACTTGTGACAAAGCCCACCTCGTAGCGCTCGCCGTATATATTCATATCGAGCGGATATACCGCAAACTGAGCCACAAGCTCCTCTTTTTTGTCTATGATATTGAAGCAGCCAAGCACATCAGCTCTCTCAAGCACCGGAAACTTCGACTGCTTGATTTCATCATCCTTCCAACCGGTCTCGGCAAGATCTGCCTCTGTTACCTGAAAAGCATAACGAAGCAGTGCATTGTACTCCTCCGCATCATCCTTTGTCAGTACTCTTATCTTAAATTCATCTGATTTAAAAGAATGCATAGTGTCCTTTCTCGCCTGTCTTTACTGTATACATCAGATCGTCCGCCTTTTTAATGAGCTCGGTAATCTGACTCTCACTGGTAACATTTCTCTCATATGAAATGCCGATGGAGCAGGTGATATTCTTCTCCTCATTAAACTCAACGTCATGGTTGAGATATTTCTTTATCTGGCTGCTGAAGCCATCCGCCTCTGCAATCCTCGCATAGATATCCTTTGCAATATTCTCAAGCTCGTATCTGGCGCATGACTCAATGACTATGATGAACTCATCACCGCCATATCTGCTCACAAAGCCTCTGTCCTTAGCAACTTCCTTGAACACAAAGGCCATCTCCTTAAGTATCAAATCTCCCACATCATGACCATACGTATCATTATAATGCTTGAAGTTGTCCAGGTCAATAAACATAAGCCCCACATCCATTCCACCGGATGTAACACTTATGCGCTTTTCAAGCTTTTCAATCTCCTGATACATACCTGCTCTGTTATAGATACCGGTAAGCATGTCAGTGACAGCTGCCTGCTTCAGCCTCTTGTTCATCTCATTGGCCTTCTCATTTGCCTCAATACGGGCAATGGAATACTCAAGCTCTCTGAATAACAGCTTGAAAATGCTCAGATCATCCTCATTGAGCATGTATCGCTCGATTGAGCCATGCCAGTTGTCCTTCATGCGCACATATGCTATGAGTACACTTGAAAGTGCATCATTCTTGATAAAAGGCACTGCGACAAATGAGCATACATCATCCACGCCGAAATACGAGATGACATTTTCATACTCGTAGAAGCCCTCTGCAATCTTTGATGTGGCAATGCCCTCCGGATAGTCTATCATGATATCACATATGCCCTTTATAACCTCATCTGTCATATCACAGCCCGTATCATTATAAAGCACCTGTGGCTCCTTCGCGTGCAGATCTATGATCAGCGCACAGTCAAGACTGAAATGATTGATGAAATTGCTCATGGCATTTTCAATCATGGTGTCCTTCTTCTGGTCATTGACATCGATAATAGTCTGCCATATGGAAATAAACTCCATCTGACGCTTTGAGCCCTGATAATCCTTTTCGAGCCCATGCTGCTTTACAAGCATATTAATCTGCCGCTCATTGATATGGCCATCACTCAGTGACTCTAGGTTGATATTTTTTAACATGTCAAGCGGAGCTGCCTCTGCTATTTCATGCATCCTTTTATTGTGTGCCTCTAAAAGTATTCTCTCATGCTCTATAAGCTCATTTTTGCCGAGCAGCTCAAACAGCTTCATCCTGCTTTCCCTGTATATCGAATATGCAAAAAATTCGTTTCCCTCCGCATTAACGAGATATCTCTCCGCATCCTCAAAACGTAAAAAGGCTTCTTCCTTTTCACCATCGTGCCACAAGAGCATGGCTGATGCAAAGGAGTAAAGGAACATCTCATCATCGCATCTGGAATAGTCATGGACTGCCTCAGTTCTTGTGGTGTCAATTACTCTGTAGATGACATAATTAAGAAACTGCTTGCAGCTGAGCAGATAGCGCTCACAGCTGAATCTGTCACCCGAAAATATAGATGCAAGCGCAAGAAGCGCATATACCTTACTCGTGTTGCACACTCTTAAGCTGTTTAGATGAAGCTTTATAATAGTCTTCATGGCAACTAAAAGTGCATGGACAGCCTCCTTATAATTGCCCTGCATGATATAGTTAAGAGACTTGTTATAATACACCTCAGCTATATCCTCCGGCATCTTCAGGTAATATAACATATTGATTGCAGCATTGTAATAATTGTCAACCAGCTCATTTTTACCCATGGCACTTAAATTGTAGCCTATAGACGTAAGCACTCTCGCAACATATATATTGCCGTGCCCCTTCATGAACTCGTATGTACGGATAACATATAAAAAGGCTATCTCATTGAGACCGCTTGTGCTGGCAAGCATAATAGTCTTCTGATATGCATCATACACAAGCTGCTCATTTCCTATCTCCTTCGCAAGCTCAAGCCCCTTCGTAAAATGCTTTAGTAATGATTCATCATAAAAGGACTGCTTCACCACATCCCGGCTATTGTCGTATGCGTAAATATATATATGTGCCAAATGATTCCTGTAGCCGTGCTTTATGAGCTTTTCTATAATTTCATCACTGACAGGTATATCCTGTACACAGAAGAATATATTGTACCAGCCTGACATCTTTATCATGACTGACAAAAGCTCTGCCTTAAATATCAGTGTGTCATCCTCTGCCAAAACTGCATAGTCATAGGCACTCTTTGCACTGTTTCCGGCCTTCTCAAGCTTGCCCTGATACATATAGCAGGTGCCCTTCATGAAATAATACAGCGAAAGATAATGCTCACTGTCATTTTCCGGTATCAGCGCCTTGTATTCATTCGTGAGCTCAATCGCTTTGGACATCTCTCCAAGTAAAACAGACGTCCTTGCATAGACCATATAAAAGCGGCGCAGGCTTTTCTCATCAATCCATGCATCCTCAAACTTAAGCTTATGCTCTATAATGCTGCAGCCTCTCCTTGCCTGCTCAAAATCCAGAAACTCCATGATATTTGATGCTTCCTGGATGCTCTGCTCAAAGTTCATAGTGATATACAGCTCATCATCATTTGTAGTTTTTACGTTATTTTTAAGCGGTCCGGCACTGCCTATATAGTATATGGCGCTCCTGTCCTCAAGCGACTCAACTATACGATCCCACACCTCAACAGTACTGTCAGTACCCTTGACTATGGCATTGACACCTAACACGATACCGATATTGGCGCATGGATTGTCAATCAGATACTTGATGGTCTCAATTGAACTCTTAGACGCCATCTGGAATCTGTTTATCACAATCATCAAAGGCTTCACCTCAGAAAGCTTCTTGAGCATGTCAGCTATGGCCATCGTCATGCGTCTCTGCTCATATGCCACCTCATTTAACAGCACTGTCTCCTCTCTGAAGCACTCACCTGTCTCATAATAGCTGTTTAACACCTGTCTGTGCAGATAGTACACACCGCACTCCTTCTGGAAATCATCAAAGCTTCCGCCTATAAAGCGCCTGTGCATATTGCATATGATGTCCAAAAATGGCTCATAAGCTCCGACCAGCGTATTGTAAGAGAACTCACTGTATGCAAAAAAGACGTTATCCTCATTGCTTTGATAACGTCTTATAACCTCAAGATTTTCAATCGAAAAATCATTGCTATAATTCGCCATTACGATATTTCGAGTCTCTTTTCCTATGCGATTGTAAATCTGCTCGATTACCCCGCTATAATACTTCTCTATCATCTAATTACCCCATCATGTTCCAAAGCCGACACAGTGTATATCAATCCTCCTGTAATCAGGCTTTTCCGAAATAATCCTAAAACCATAGTAGACCAAAACTCCTAAAAAGTCAATCTTTTGACTCAATAATGATAAATTTTCCTCTATGGATATCAATCAGTGCATGATCATCGACTATTTCATTGGATATGCCAAGCGATGTAAACCTGTCAAAGGAATAATCAGTAACAGGATACTTAAAGCCCTTAAGGCTTACCTCATTGTCGTCTGTCAGTGCTATAAGAGATACAAACCTGCCATACTGTGCTGATTTTTCAATGGTTACCGGCTTATCTGCCATCCTTATGCGGTTGTTTGTATCGATAATGCTGATATCAGTTCCACTTTCCAGGCCTATTCCCAAAAGTGAAATATTTCCAAGCACATGGTCTATTCTGCTGCCTGTTGCTCCAAGCAGCACTATGCTTCGTGCTCCCTCGCTTATTGCCAGTCTTATGGCATACTCTGTATCGGTATCATCCTTTATGGGATTGAGCCTGCGTATCTCAGTCTGTCCCTTTCTCTCAAAATACTCCAATGCATTTGTCGTAGTCGAATCGAAATCACCTACAATTATATCAGGTGTGACACCGTTTTCGTACAGAAAATCCATTCCGCTGTCAGCCGCAATGATAGCATCTATTCCGTCAGTCTTTATCTCGTTTAAGCCAAATTCCTTATCTATTTTTCCACCACATACAATCAAATACCGCATTTTATCCACCCTCTCCTTAATAACATATCCACATTTGCTTAAGCCCCGGAAGCATTTCCGTTTTAACCTGCATCTGTTACATCATGATATTCAGAAAACCCTTTACATTTTCTTCTATATCTCCGCTAAACACCGCACTTCCCGCAACAATGATATTGGCTCCTGCCGCAAGCAGTGTCTCAACATTCTCCAGATTGACACCACCGTCCACCTCTATATCAGCCTTGTTTGCGGTTTTCTCAAGAAGCGCCTTTAGGTCGCGCACCTTGTCTACAGTGTACGGAATAAGCTTTTGTCCTCCAAAGCCCGGATTTACCGTCATGATAAGCACCATATCCACCTTAGGGAGCACATACTCTATAGCAGAAAGCGGAGTAGCCGGATTTAATGCTACACCTGCCAGTATGCCCTTTTCCTTTATTGCCTCGATTGTTCTGTCAAGATGCTTGCATGCCTCCGCATGGACTGTGATGATGTCAGCGCCTGCCGCCGCAAAATCATCTATGTATCTGACCGGCTCATCTATCATCAGATGCACATCAAACATGCGCTCTGTGCACTTTCTGATTGTCTTTATGACCGGCAGTCCTATTGATATGCTTGGAACGAAGCTGCCGTCCATAACATCTATATGCACATACTGTGCTCCGGCCTCGTCAAGCTGCTTAAGCTGCTCTCCAAGTATTGAATAATCCGCTGATAAAATTGATGGTGATAAGCAGTTCATGTTTTCCTCCGTTTGATTATGCTTTAAATTAATACTTTTGTCTGTTTTTCAGCTCCTCATACAGAAGCTTATAGTTATCATACCGCACCTGCGATATTTTCCCTTCTGAAAGAGCCTCCTTGACACCGCAGTCCGGCTCATTTATATGACTGCAGCCCTGAAACCTGCAATACGGCTCATATTCTACAAACTCCGGATAACAGGTCCACAGATCCTCCTTTTCAAAGCCCGGCACATCCATCGAGCTAAAGCCCGGTGTATCCATGATATACGTGCCATCCTTTATCGGAATAATCTCAGAATGTCTGGTCGTGTGCTTTCCGCGCTCTATTTTCTCACTTATGTGCCCTGTCTCCATCTGCACATCATCCTGCAGACAGTTGATGATAGATGACTTGCCAACACCTGAGGGGCCTGCAACCGTGGTTGTCCTTCCCTCTAAAACGTGCTTTATCTCATCTATACCCTCGCCGGTTTTCGTGCTGGTAAACATCACTCTGTAGCCTGCCGGCTCGTATATGCTTTTAAGCTCCTGCTGCTTTTGGGGCGTGATTAGATCCTTTTTGTTGAAGCATATGGTGACCGGCACATGCTGGTACTCCATCATACACAAAAACCTATCAAGCAGGTTGAAATTGGGATCCGGCTTTGCGGATGCAAAAATAACCAGGGCCATGTCTATATTGGACACAGCCGGCCTGATAAGTTCGTTTTTCCGTGGCAGTATACGCTCGACATTGCCTATGTGCTTTTCATCATCGAGGACTGCTATGTCGACGATATCGCCTACCAGTGGCTTTATCTTTTGTTTTCTGAAGGTGCCTTTTGCTTTGCACTCGTAGAGAGTGCCGCCTGTGGCAGTTTCTTTTGCTTCTTTGGTTTCTTCTACATAGACGTAGTAGAAGCCGGCAATTCCTTTAATAATTTTTCCTGTCATGGTTTTCCTTGTGTGCTTTTGTATTTGCAGGAGTCACGCTTTCGGCGGGGTGCATGCCGCGCTTTGAGGTTGTGTGGGTGGCGGGGGCAGGCATATATTCCTCTTAAAAAATATGAAGCCAGCCCCGGGCTCTCCTACGGACAGGCTATGGCTTGCTCTGCCCTGTTTTTTCCTCGGTAGGTTTATGGCACCCCGGGGCATTTCATATTTTTTCCTCGGAACACATGCCTGCCCCGCTTCCTTAGTTCCTCTCCGCGAGTTCAGGTTCTCGTCCGCGGGTTGGTGTGGTAGTGGGGTGCGGATAGCACCCACTTTGTGGGTGCTATCCGGTGGTTGCTATAGAGTGTGTATACAAATACTATTGCTATGTGGAAAACTTGACGTAGCTACGCTACTGCTCGTTTTCCTTGTACCCCACGCAATGGCAATATCTACCTCTTTTTAGCTATTCCGGTTTATAATAATTATTTAGCGTCTCTTATGCTTATGGCACGCTATACGTTACTGGATCAAGTGTGACAGTTGCAGGATTTCCTGCTTCATCTGTTTCCCCTGTCTGAACTGTCCAAGTAACCACAATACTTCCTGTAGCTTCTTTCATTGTTCCGGAAACTGTAAATGATGACGTATTTTCATATGAACCCTTATCGTATACAGTTCCACTTTTACCTACAAGCTTATACTCTGCTTTTACTACAGTTCCTTCTCCACTATAACTAATTCCTTTACTTACATTAGTTGATATCTCCTGCTTACCCTTACTGAGTGTAAGTGTGATTGTGGTGCCCGCGGCTACGGTTTCACCGGATTTGGTCTGGCTGATTACGCTGCCGGCTGGTACGGTGTCGCTGTACTGGGAGTCGGCATAGGTGTACTTGAGCCCTGCTCCTGCGAGGGCGCTTTCTGCATGTGACTGTGAGGCACCTACTACGTTTGGCACGGTGATTGGCTTCTGGCCCGGTGAGAGGGTGACTGTTACTGTGCTGCCCTTTGCGGCCTGTTTCTTTGCTGATGGTGACTGTGCTGTTACTACATCTGCTGCTACACTGTCATTGTAATCTCCATACTCGAAGGTGACACTAAAGCCTGCTGACTCGAGTGTACTCTTTGCCGAGCTCTTGGTCTTTCCGATTACACTTGGTATCTTGACCATCTCTGATGTACTATCACCTTTTCCTGCGATAACTACATTAATCTGTGAACCACGCTTTACTGTATCTCCGGCCTTGACATCCTGCTCAAGGATTGTGCCATCCTTTTCATCTGACTGCTTTGTCTCAAATGCAAATACTGTGAGGTCAAGCTTTAAGCGGTCTACTGCCTTCTGAGCATCCTCCACTGACATGCCTCTGATGTCAATCATCTGGCCCTCTGTCTCAGTCTGTGTCTCTGACTCTGATTCAGACTCGGTCTGTGTCTGTGACTCTGTCTGCTGTGACTCTGAGTTCTTTTTGCCGCCAAACTTAAACACTCCTGCCACTGAAAGTGCAAGATATATGATAACTATTACAATGATTACGGCTGTTACTATACCCATGATTGTGATTGCTTTATCCATCTTTGGATTTAAAAGCTTGCCGTCATCATCATCGTCTTCATCGTCATCGTCATCATCTTCGTCTAAGAGTGACTCATCATATTCATCATCATCGTCTTCATCGTCAGCATACT
>ERZ1027237.1139-NODE-1139-length-12978-cov-3.532229_pt1 | contig 12978 bp, 8 predicted proteins | sample MGYA00519264_ERZ1027237 | MGnify/ENA primary metagenome ERZ1027237 (study PRJEB26926, sample SAMN06164640) | human gut metagenome | biome: ENVO:00009003; feature: ENVO:2100002; material: ENVO:00002003 | host: Homo sapiens | place: USA | collected 2012 ...
TACACTCGACTAGTCGTCGGCAGCGTCAGATGTGTATAAGAGACAGGTCAATTACCTTATCCAGCTTCTTAATTCCTGTAATATTCCTGTGCTTACCCGGAATGGTTCTCGCACGGTTCAGTTCTCTTGCCAGTGTCTTATACAGAATCTCATTTATCAGAGAGCTCTTACCGGATCCGGATACACCTGTAACACAGGTAAATACGCCCAGCGGGATCGTCACATCAATATTCTTTAAGTTGTTTTCCTGGGCACCTGTAATCTTAAGCCAGTCCTTCGGCTTACGGCGCGTCTGTGGAACCGGAATCTGCATTCTGCCGCTTAAATACTGACCGGTCAGTGAACCTTCGATCTTCATGATCTCTTCGGCCGTTCCATGAGCCACCACTTCTCCACCATGGGAGCCGGCGCCTGGACCGATATCCACAATGTCATCGGCCTCCAGCATGGTATCCTCATCATGTTCTACCACAATCAGCGTATTGCCAAGATCTCTTAAATTTTTCAACGTATTTAACAGCTTATCGTTATCCTTCTGATGAAGGCCAATGCTCGGCTCATCAAGAATATAGCACACGCCCACAAGTCCGGAACCAATCTGCGTTGCCAGACGGATACGCTGTGCTTCCCCGCCGGACAGGGTTCCCGTTGCCCTCGAAAGCGACAGGTAATCCAGACCGACATCCACAAGGAATCCGACCCTGGCCCTGATCTCCTTCAATACCTGCTTTCCAATGATCTGCTGCTGTGCGGTAAGCTCCATATTCTGTAAGAATTCATTCAGGTCACAGATTGGCATAGAGGTAATCTCATAAATGTTCTTACCACAAACGGTCACGCTTAAGGACTCCTTCTTAAGACGCATTCCGTTACATTCCTTACACGGAGTAATGCGCATAAAGGTTTCATATTCCTGCTTCATAATATCCGAACCGGTTTCACGGTACCGTTTCTCAGTATTCTTGATAATTCCTTCAAAGGCAATCGGATAAACTCCTTCTCCACGCTGTCCCTTGTAATGTACCTTCACTTCCCTGCCGTTCGTTCCGTAAATCAGCATGTCATAAACATCCTTAGGCAGCTTCTCAATCGGGGTATCAAGACTGAACTGATATTCCTTCGAAAGAGCACGCAGAACCGCATTGGTAAAGCTTCCCTCATCCTTACTTGACTGCCAGCCCATGACCTGGATGGCACCTTCGTTAATACTGAGCTTCTTATCCGGAATCATCAGATCCGGATCAAACTCCATCTTATATCCAAGACCAAAGCAGACCGGGCAGGCACCGAACGGATTATTAAAGGAAAAGCTTCTCGGCTCAATCTCTGAAATACTGATTCCGCAATCCGGGCAGGAAAAGCTCTGGCTGAAATTGATGGTTTCCCCGCCAATCACATCTACCATCAGAAGTCCCTCGGCCAATGCCAGAACATTTTCAATCGAATCGGTAAGTCTGCGTTCAATCTCCGGTTTGATCACCAGACGATCCACCACAATTTCAATATTATGCTTGATGTTCTTATCAAGAGAAATATCCTCTGACAGCTCATACATATTGCCATCTACACGGACACGCACATAACCGCTTCGTTTCGCACGCTCAAAGACCTTCACATGCTCACCTTTCCGTCCACGTACTACCGGTGCCAGAAGCTGGATCTTCGTTCCCTCCGGAAGCTCCATAATCTGATCCACCATCTGATCCACGGTCTGCTTACGGATTTCTTTTCCACAGTTCGGACAATGCGGAATACCGATTCTGGCATATAACAGACGGAAATAGTCATAGATCTCCGTTACGGTTCCAACGGTGGATCTCGGGTTGCGGTTCGTTGATTTCTGGTCAATGGAAATGGCGGGGGACAGCCCCTCAATCTTCTCTACATTCGGCTTTTCCATCTGCCCTAAGAACTGACGGGCATAAGAAGACAGGGACTCCATGTAACGTCTCTGTCCCTCTGCATAAATCGTATCAAATGCCAGAGAAGACTTGCCGGAACCTGACAGTCCTGTCAGAACGACCAGTTCATTTCTCGGGATATCCACATCGAGATTTTTTAAATTATGTTCTGCTGCTCCACGGATTTTAATGTATTCACGCGGGCGCATCTTGGCAACCGGCACATGCTGGTCGGATAACTTGATACTCATGGTCCTTACTCCTTTTCCTTCTCTCTCTCGATCTCCTGCAGCTTCATCTTAAGCTCTACCATCTTATCACGAAGCTCGGCTGCCGCCTCGAAATTCAGATCGGCTGCTGCCTTGCGCATCTGCTTCTCCACCCTGGCAATCAGCTTCTTCAATTCGTCCGCACTCATGGATTCCGGATCCTTCTCGAACTGGATCTCTTCTTTGGCAATCGTCCTGGAGATACTGATGAGATCACGGACTGCCTTCTTAATCGTCTGCGGTGTAATATGATGCTCTTCGTTATACTTCTGCTGGATTGTCCGACGGCGGCCGGTCTCTTCAATTGCCGCCTTCATGGAATCCGTCATGTTGTCGGCATACATAATAACATGTCCCTCTGCGTTACGTGCGGCACGTCCAACGGTCTGGATCAGGGATGTCTCCGAACGCAGAAAGCCCTCCTTATCCGCATCGAGAATTGCAACAAGGGAGATCTCAGGAATATCCAGTCCCTCCCTCAGAAGGTTAATACCGATAAGCACATCGAACACATCAAGACGCATATCCCGGATGATCTGTGCCCGTTCCAATGTATCAATATCAGAATGCAGGTACTTCACACGGATTCCCACATCCTTCATATAATCGGTCAGGTCCTCAGCCATCCGCTTCGTGAGCGTCGTTACCAGAACCTTATTATGCTTCTCCGTTTCCTTCCGGATCTCCGAAATCAGATCATCAATCTGTCCTTCCACCGGACGGACGAAAATCTCCGGATCCAGAAGTCCCGTCGGCCGGATAATCTGCTCTGTGCGCAGCAGCTCATGCTCCTCCTCATACGTGGAAGGGGTTGCGGACACGAACAGCATCTGATCAATATGCTGCTCAAATTCTCCAAAGCTCAGCGGCCGGTTATCCAGTGCCGATGGCAGACGGAAACCATAATCCACGAGAGTAGTCTTCCTCGAACGGTCCCCGACATACATCGCCCCGATCTGTGGGATCGTAATATGGGACTCATCAATAATGATGAGAAAATCATCCTTAAAATAATCGAGCAGGGTGTGCGGCGGTTCCCCCTCCCGCATACCGTTTAAATGACGTGAATAATTCTCAATCCCTGAACAGAAGCCGGTCTCACGCAGCATCTCAATGTCAAAGTTCGTCCTCTCGGAAATACGCTGTGCTTCCAGAAGCTTATCCTCACTCTTGAAGAAACGTACACGCTCCTCCAGCTCTTCCTCCAGTGCTTCACAGGCCTTGTTAATCTTCTCCTGCGGTACGACATAGTGTGATGCCGGAAAGATGGTAATATGCTGCAGTGATGCATGCACCTTACCGCTTAAGGGCTCAACCTCTGTAATACGATCGATTTCATCTCCGAAGAACTCTACCCGGATGAGATAATCGCCGCCCTGTGCCGGATAGATCTCAAGCACATCACCCTGGACCCGGAAACAGCTGCGGTCCAGGTCCATATCGTTCCGGTCATACCGGATATCAATCAGTTCTTTAATAACCTGATCCCTGTCCTTACTCATTCCAGGACGCAGGGACACCATCATGTCCTGATAATCATCCGGAGAACCCAGACCGTAAATACAGGATACACTCGCCACCACGACAACATCCTTTCTCTCGGAAAGAGATGCTGTCGCAGACAGCCTTAATTTATCAATTTCATCATTAATGGAAGAATCCTTTGCAATATAAGTATCCGATGAAGGAACATATGCCTCCGGCTGATAGTAATCGTAATAGGAGACAAAATACTCCACGGCATTCTCCGGGAAGAATTCCTTGAATTCCCCATATAACTGCCCTGCCAGGGTCTTATTATGTGCAATCACCAGCGTCGGCTTATTCAATGCAGCAATTACATTCGCCATGGTAAAGGTCTTACCGGAGCCGGTTACTCCCAGCAGTGTTTCAAACTGGTTTCCCTCCCGAAATCCCTTCACCAGCTCTGCAATTGCCTGCGGCTGATCACCGGTCGGCTGATATTCTGATACTAACTTAAAATGATCCATAACATACTCCTGATCAACTTTACTATCATATATTGATTGAGTCTACATATCACTCGAAAATCCGCACTTCGTGCTCTTCATCCTGCTTCGCAGGATATTTGCCCGTTAATGAGTCTGGAAAACCAAATGCCTCCTTCGGAGTCACCTGGTTTTCTCTGAGGCTCATTATATCATTCCCATTTAAAAAAGTACAGAGCAAATCGAATGTTTGTTCTGTGGTGGGTGGAAAACAGTTACAGTAGCGATAAATAAGAGCCGTTGCTTAGCGTATACTAACACAACGACTCTTTCTTACTTTACTTATGTATATCGGTTTCAAGCTTGGAATTAGATAAAGAAGCTTCCTGTTACATCACCATTAATTACATAATAAGCAGTGTTCTCTTCAGGCTTTACATAAAGTTCAATGCTCTTTACATCCTCTTCCTTACCATTTAAATCATATTTCCATACATCCCTGGTAATTCTGATAAGATCTTCAGAAGTATAAGATTTTCCACTGAACTGGAAGTTTACTTCTTCTTTTACAACAGGTTTCTTAGCAGCGGGTGCCTTTTTCACTGTTTCCTTCTTGACGGTTTCTTTCTTAGCTGCAGGTGCCTTCTTAGCAGGTGCTTTCTTAGCAGCGGGAGTCTTCTTAACTGCCTCTTTCTTAACTTCTGCCTTAACTTCGGGTGCTTTTACCTCTGCTGCCTTAACTTCCACCTTTTTCTCTTCAGCCGGTACCTTAGCAACTACTTTTGCTGTTGCTTTTTTTACTTCTGCCATGACTAACTCCTTTCACTTCTTAACCTGACATTTCCCCAATCATTTGATGAAGCATACACTTCAATATGATGAAGCATACACCATAAGTCCCTGCTTGTCAACATTTCTGCGCTAAACTGTCAGTTTTCAGTTACTGCTCACACAGCAGCCAGACACTTGCTGTCAGACTGCGTAAGAACATGATGTAACACTTTTCAGCCCCGGATCAGGAAGAAAAGAATCACAATAATACCCAGTGCAATCCGGTAATATCCAAACACCTTAAAGTCATGCTTCTTAATATAACCAAGCAGGAACTTGATCACGAAGAAGGATACCACAAATGCAACAACCATGCCGACTGCAAGAATTGCTCCCTCCATGGAAGTCATGGACGCACCTGCAAGGAACTTCACTCCCTTTAAGAGGCTTGCTCCAAACATAACCGGAATGGCCAGGAAGAAGGTATATTCTGCCGCAACCGTTCTGGATACACCAAGCAGCAGTGCTCCGACGATGGTTGCTCCCGAACGCGAAGTACCGGGAAAAATTGCTGCAATCAGCTGGAACATACCGATCCAGAAAGCAAGCTTATAATCAATTCCGTCTAAGGCTGTCACCTTCGCCTTCTTTCCTTTATGGTAATTCTCAATCACAATAAATGCAATACCAAACAGAATCAGCATAATTGCTACGGTCTGATAATTGTAAAACAATGCTTCTAACTGTTCATCAAAGAGCAGACCGACTATGGCTGCCGGTACACAGGATACCAGAATGTGAAACCAGAGCTTGAAAATATCCCATTTCACAAAGGCTCCGACTCCGTCCTTTGCCAGCGGCTCTTTATTATCCTTCTTTCCAAATGGCCAGATCTGATTCCAGAACAGAATCACAACGGCAAGGATCGCTCCAAGCTGGATCACCACTTCAAACATGCTGTAAAACTCTTCCGATACATTCAGGGACACGATTTCATTCAACAGAATCATATGTCCGGTACTGCTGATCGGAAGCCACTCTGTAATCCCCTCTACAATACCAAACAGAATTGCTTTTAAGATTTCGATCATAATCTTTTATTTCCTCTCAAAATGATGCCTTGTAACTGATCTGCACCTTCACAGTTACTGTGCAAAATCAGCTTTACTGACAGTATTTTGCACTACTGAATCATACTCACGGTTTCAGCCGTAAATGTTTCGACCTGTACGGAATCGTTATGTCTTTCATACTATTCTTATGACAGGATCACCATAAAATATGAAACTTTTTAGTAATTTTCCTTCACAAACCTGCGAAGTGCGGTAAGCGAGCGCTCCACCTTCTCCGTATCAATGCAGTAGGCCATACGGAAATATCCCGGGACACCGAAGCTGTCGGAAGGAACCAGAACAAGATCGTACTTTAATGCCTTCTGGCTGAATGCTGTCGCATCCTCTTCAAGCGCCTTTGGAAAAATATAGAAGGTTCCGCCCGGTTTCACACACTCGAATCCAAGGCTTGTCAGTTCATTGTATAACAGGTTCATATTCGTTTCATAAACGGACATATCCGAGGTCATGTCCACTACCTCCGAAACAGCAAGCTGAATAATGGAGGAAGGACAGTTGTGTCCGATTCCCCTGGAAATCTGTGCACAGATCGCACTGATCAGTTCCGCATCCGTGCATCTGGGATTGACTGCCACATATCCGATACGTTCTCCCGGCAGGGATAAGGACTTGGAATAGGAATAGCAGGACAGGGTATTGTCATAAAATTTGGATACATAAGGAGCTTCCACTCCGGCGAACACAATCTCACGATATGGTTCATCGGAAATCAGGAAGATATCATGTCCATATTCCTTCTGCTTTGAACAAAGCAGATCTGCAAGCTTCTGTAAGGTTGCTGCACTGTATACCACACCGGACGGATTGTTCGGGGTATTAATGAGGACTGCTGCAGTCTTTTCATTCAGCATTTCCTTAAGCCGGTCAAAGTTAATCTGGAAGTCCACAGTATTCGCCGGCACCACCTTAAGCGTTGCCCCGGTCATATTGATATATGGATTATACTCCGGGAAAAATGGTGCAAAGGTCAGTACCTCATCCCCGGGCTTCGTTACACAGCGGACCGCATGTGCAATCGCTCCGGCTGCACCTGAGGTCGGAAAAATGTGCGCTGCCTTATAATCCATATCAAATCTGCGGTTCAGGGATTCTGCAATCTTTTCTCTCACTGAAGTGATTCCAAGACTTGGGCTGTAGCCGTGAATTTCCATGGAGCTTTTCGTCTGAATGAGATGAATCATCTCTTCATTAAATGCATCCGGAACAGGCACGGACGGATTGCCGAGACTGTAGTCAAAAACATTCTCATAACCAATCTCTTTTCCCCGGGCTGTTGCAAATTCGGAAAGCTGCCGGATGACGGATTTTCCCTCCAGCATTTTCTTATATTGTTCATTAATCATCTTATTTGTTTCCTCCTTCATCCGATTTTATCTGATTTATTTCAATCGTGCACTGGGAAAGCAGATCTGAGTACTGTTTTACCAGACGTTCCTTGTCCTCTCCCTCGATGAAATATCCTGGAATACTGTTGATAAAAATATATTTATCCTTAAAAAGCGCAAGGTGCTCACTTGCATAAGTGAGTACATTATTGAATGTTGCATATTCGACCTCATACAGCCTTCCATATTCCTCCGCAATATCCAGAATTTCATCCGGCCGCAATCCCGCAGCGTTTCACGGAAAATCTTTTCACGAAGCATGGAGTTGCTCTCCCCCATACTTCCTGACAGAAGCTTCCCTTACCTTTCCATTCTAGTCGAAAATAAAGCAGGGCGCAAGAGATTTCCTCCTGCGCCTTTATAATCTACTTTTAACTTATTTTGTAGAAGATAAAATCAGACTCATGTCTCCCTGGAAATCAACGGTTCCGATTCCTGCAGGAAGGATAAAATGATCACCCTTACGGATCACTGTCCATTTACCAGTCCCTCTCCTTCAATGACACTCACATTCATAAACGGATGCGTCTGTTCGATAGAAACCGGCTTTGTCACATCCAGCTTCCATACGGTATAGTAAGGACAGTGAATCAGTTCATTCAACTGATCCTTCGGCAGGTCTCCGACATACTTCACACTGTCTTCGGCAGATGCCGCAGGAACATTAATCACATCAATACTCTGCTGTACATGTAACTGACGCGGCTTTCCATTCTGCAGACGGTCATAATCATACACACGATAGGTAATGTCACTGTTCTGCTGTGTCTCTAAGATCAGGCAGCCACTGGTGATTGCATGTACGGTTCCCGGATTGATCTGGATGAAATCACCCTTCTTAATCGGAACGCGGCGGATAAACTCATCCCACCTGCCTTCGGAAATCATTTCCGTAAGCTCTTCCTTTGTCTTCGCATTATGCCCAATCACAAGCTCTGCACCCTCCGGGCAGTCCAGAATGTACCAGCATTCGGTCTTTCCTAAGGATCCATTCTCATGAACCTGTGCGTAGGCATCATCCGGATGTACCTGAATACTTAAGTTGTCCTTTGCATCAATAATCTTAATCAGCAGCGGGAAGCGGTCTCCTTCTTCATCGCCAAAAAGATATGGATCCTCCTTCCATAACCGGGAAAGGGTCTTTCCTTTGAAGAGACCTTCCTTTACGACGCAGTCCCCGTTCTGATGGGCACCGATTGCCCAGCATTCTCCGGTATCCTCACCCGGAATATCATATCCAAAGAGGCTTCTTAAACGGTTTCCACCCCAGATCATTTCCTTAAATACCGGCTCCAGGAACAGAATCGGTCTCTGCTTTGTATTAATGGATAAAATTGCTCCGTTCGTTTCAATCACCTTCTGATACCAGAATGCGGAATCCTTTACGATTCGCTTCTGGGTTGCAAAATCCACATGGACAATTCCAAACCGCTCGGTATATCCCTTATCCCATTCAAAGTTATCCAGGAATGTCCATAAGAAGTAACCACGGACATCCACGCCTTCATCGTTTGCCTTCTGTAATGCAGAAATATACATGTCGAGGAAGTTCTGACGGTTCGGATCATGTACTCTGCCATCAAGGGATACATCATCGTGGCAGGACATACCGTTTTCTGTCGCAAACAGAGGAAGCTTATAACGGTCATAAATAAATTTCACACCCCAGTAGAAGCAGTCCGGTGTAACCGGCCAGTTGGCTGCGGTCTTCGGAAAGCCTTCCGGTCTTTCGGGAAATTCGATTTCTCCGTTTTCACCTGCTTTTACAAAGTATCCATTATAAATATTCTGTCCCATGAAATCCAGCGGCTGGGAAATCAGCTTCATATCCTCATCGGTAATTTCCGGCAGATACTCTGCAAACTTCTCCAGACCTTCCTCCGGATATTTTCCCAGGAATACCGGATCATTAAACCATGCCACATTCCAGGTCCAGTTATCCATCGGCTGATAAAAGCCAAACAGTACCTTTCTTGCTGCTTCCACATCCTCCGGTTTATTACTTACAGGGTATGCCATACCACAGGTCGGTGCATAGCCGACCTTAATCGGACGACAGGCATATTTACGAAGATTAATAACTGCCTGCCCATGTGCGCGCAGTGCATTGTGTGCAATCTGGAACACATCCTTATACGGAAGATGCAGGCCCGGTGCATGCCATCCGGACATATGTCCGATTCCAACGAAGCATTCCGGCTCATTTAAGGTAATGAAATTCTCGCAGATATCAGAAAAGCTCTCTGCAACAACCTTAGCATATTCTCCAAACCACTGAATGACCTCCTCATTCAGCCAGCCGCCCTTGTCCTGTAATGCCTGGGGAAACTCCCAGTGATACATGGTCAGATACGGCTCGATTCCATTCTTTTTCATTTCCAGAATCATATCCCGGTATAAGGCAACCGCCTTTTCATTGACCCTGCCGGTTCCTTCCGGAATCAGTCTTGCCCAGCTGATCGAAAAGCGGTAAGCCTTAATTCCCATCAGCCTCATTAAAGCAAAGTCATCTTTGTAGCGGTGCATGTGGTCGCATGCGACCTCTGCTCCATAGCCATCCTTCGTGCCACCCTCAGCAATGAACTTATCCCAGATCATTGCGCCTGCACCGTCATTGGCGTCTCTTCCTTCAATCTGATAGGCGCTGCTTGCAACACCCCAGACAAAATCATCACGAAACATAATTTCATTTCCTTTCTCATGGTCATCCCACTTTATGTAACAGTTCAGCTTCGTTTAATCAATTTTAAATTTCTCAATGGATTTATCCAGCTCCAGTGCATCACTTCTAAGCATCTCAACTTCTTCTTTTAATGTCTGGACAACAGATACCTGTTCTCCCAAAGTAGCTGTAACCTCCTGTGTGGATGCAGCAACCTCTTCAGACACAGAAGCAATATTCTGCAGGGAATTTTCCACTTTATCCTTTTCAAGCATACTCTCTTCCAGTCTTTGTGTAATCAGACGGATACCCTCTACCAGCTCACCTACACAATCCTGAATCATTCCAAATACATTGACCGTCTCCTGCAGCGCTCTTGCCTGCTCATTGACCATGCTCTCCGCTTCTCTTGCTGATGCCGTTGTCTTATCCGCGGTCTCACCAATCTTCTTAACAATCTCATGAATTTTGTTACCGGATTCCTTAGACTGATCCGCCAGCTTACGGATTTCTTCCGCTACCACTGCAAAGCCTCTTCCGGCTTCTCCCGCTCTGGCTGCTTCTATGGATGCATTTAAGGAAAGCAGATTCGTCTGTCCGGCAATACTGTTAATTACATCAACAAAGCTCTTAATTTCCTGGGAATTCTTCTGTACAGCATCAATATCATTGACCAGCACTCTGGTTAATGATACGGTTGTATCTGACTTTCCGCTTAATTCCTGAACAATCACTCTTCCCTGTTCCACGGCTTCGATTGCCTTATCTGCAGTCTGTCCCATGTGTGAGGTTTTTTCCGTAACTGTCGTAATATTTTCAGAGAAGCTTATCATATTTTCATTGCTGCTCTCTGTATCCTCTGCCTGTCCCTGCACACCGCCTGCCACTTCATCCATGGCTCTTGCTATATCCTGCATGGAAGTATTAATGGCTCCGGTTTTGTCCGAAACATTCTCCGCAAGTCCGGTTACCTTACTGCCGAACTGCTTCATATCGCGCATTAATCCCCGCATACTCTCTATCATGGCATTGAGACTTCCGGTCAGCTCTTTAAACTCATCCTGTCTTTTTGTAGCAAAGTCCTGGGTTAAATCCCCCTGTGCTACCTTGGCAAGACCTCCGCTCATTTCCCTTACTGTCTTACTGATACCGGTGGAAATCACAAATCCGGTCACAAGCGCCGCACCTGCTGCCAGAATTACCATGAAGATCGTAATATACTTAATACTTCCCACCTGTCCGAGCACGTTGCTTTGAGGTATCAGGGTACAGATCATGGCTTTGGTGTTTCCTACGGGTGTATAAATATATACATATTTTTTACCATCAATCTTGACATCCATGTAGCCGGCTTCTTCTGCTTCCTTCGTACTTTCATAGAAGTCGCTTCCTACAAACCACTGCTTTGCGGCTGCAGCTTCGTCTTCCTTATCCGATGCAGCCTTTCCCTCATCTGCCTCTGCCGGATTATCTGTCTTCTGCTCAAAAGCCACTTCTCTTCCGTCATAGGTTACAAGTGCCTTCACGCTGCCCTTGCCGAAATCGATTTCTCCCAGCATCTTCTCTGCTACGGATATATCCAGTGACATAACCAGATAAGCATCCGAATTGGAAAATTTCTGATAATAAACCATGGCATATTTTTCCTGTTTGCTCTGCATATTATCATCCAGATAAGTCTGGTAACCCAGCCATCTGTTTCTCTGGGTGCTATTGGCTGCAAAATACTGTCCTTCAGCCGTATTACTGAAATCTGCCACAGGTGTTTCTGTCATACCGCCGGATAAGGTGGAAAGGTATGCACCTCCCTCAGGAATAACCGTACAACTGTAAATATTCTTGTTTGTAGACTTGGCATTACCAATATCGGATTTCGCACTACGGAAGGTCTCCAATGCTTTTGATTCCTGTTTTCCGTAATACTTATCATAATAATCGCCCACATCACTGTTCGTAATCATCTCGACAGCTTTATTTGAAATATTGGTACAGACCAGATTAAAATAATCACCTACTGCCGATACGGTTGATTGTGCAGACTCTTTATATTTGTCTACTATACCGGATGAGGCCGTACGATAGGACACAACACCCAATGCAATCATCAGCACAACCGGCACCATAAACGCTACAAGCAATGTGCTGAGAATGCTCTTTTTATTTGATCCCCCCAAATTTTTCAGACCGGCAAGCATTTTTTTGAAATCCGGTCTGGCAGCTTCCTTCTTCTGTTTCTTCACCTTGTCCGTTTTCGGTAACTTAGATAATTTCGGTAACTTAATCTTTTTTTCTTTTTTTGATGCCATACCCTCTCCCCCTTTGGTTATTTAGAACCGATCACAGATACCAGATAGAATGGTACCTGATCGTCTTCATGAGCTTCAATAATGCGGATCTGCACATGATGCTTCTTAAGTTCGGTATGACGGGTTATCGTCTGGATAAACAGGCAGTCACCCCAGTCCTCATCAAAGTTTCCGTCAAGAACGGTTCTCGTGCTTTCATCTCCATCCACCACAACCTCTGCAACCGGAGTCGGTCTGTGGATCGTTTTGCGATACTGGATTGCAATTCCCGTTGCTTCAATGTCAAAGGAGATTTCATCTCCTACGCTGGAAGCAATAAAGCCTCCGCTGAAAATATCCAGAAACTCCTTCTTCTTATGGGGATCCTTCTGGAAACCGTTAAGAGCCGGAGTACTGTTATAATTTTTATATCGTACCGAATTCTCATACTCATTGGCAGTAATCGGATCCGGAAGTGTTTTCCCGTTAAAGTCAGGATCTGCCTCTTCGGTATTACGATCCTGATAAACTTTCTCTAAAAATGTGGTAATAACCTTCGCTACCAGTGCGTGGCCTGTCTCTTATACACATCTCCGAGCCCACGAGACTACGCTGCATCTCGT
>ERZ1027237.1143-NODE-1143-length-12963-cov-4.851100_pt1 | contig 12963 bp, 9 predicted proteins | sample MGYA00519264_ERZ1027237 | MGnify/ENA primary metagenome ERZ1027237 (study PRJEB26926, sample SAMN06164640) | human gut metagenome | biome: ENVO:00009003; feature: ENVO:2100002; material: ENVO:00002003 | host: Homo sapiens | place: USA | collected 2012 ...
AGCTCCGCTTCCTGTGCTGCCTTTGCCTCTAGAATTGCTTCGTTCAAGGATAACATCTTTGCATCCAGCATAGAAACAATTTCCGCACACTCCCGTAAATCTTTACTGATATATTCCGGTGCATTTCCTTCGAATTTGTAATAAATCTTATGTTCAAGACTCGCCCAGAAATCCATGGCAATGGTCCGTATCTGAATCTCAACCTTTGTATCCACTACACGGTCTGATAAGAAAATCGGCACCGTAACCAACATATGATAACTCTTATAGCCGCTTTCCTTCGGATGCCTGATATAATCCTTTACCGATACCACGGTAAGGTCATTCTGTTTTCCAATCATCTCTGCCATACGATAAATATCAGAAGTAAAGGAACATACAATACGGATTCCTGCAATGTCATTTACATAATTGACCATATTATCAATGGTGCTCTCGTAACCATATCGTTTCAGCTTCTTTACGATACTCTCCGGCGTCTTAATCCGCCGCTTTATATATTCTATCGGATTGTACTGATGTACATGCTGAAATTCATCATTTAATATTTCAAGCTTGGTTCCAACTTCTTTTAATGCAGAATTATAAAGAAAGATTATGGTATTCCAACCATCTACACCTTCTGTCACTTCAATTGGTGATTCCATTTTCTACTCCTCCATGCATCTACTGCGGAAAATAACCTTTTTATATTTTTGAAATTTTCCTCGTAAGTTATAATATATGCAAGAACAATCTAACTTTAGTATAGCACATCTTTGTATAATATGCTTGTTATTAGTTAAATTTTTATCAATTTTTAATAATTATGCACAAGAGGTATTGCTTTTGTTTTCTTATGGTATAACTTTTATCTATATTTTCTTAAATCTTTCTTATAAATCAAGCTTCAAATCATTTTCTTTGATCCAGCCAATCTTACGGAAGAACAGACCGAATGCCCAGGTTAAAACACCCGGTAAAATGAAGCATACTAACAGCATTCCAATCCAGTCCATTGGTGTAATGGCTGCCTTGGTGCCGGATGCAATATCATTAATCCAGCCAGTATAAATACCAATCTGACCAACCAGTCCACAGGTTCCCATTCCGGATGCTACGGCTGCACCGTTCATCTGAAGATGGAAGACGCAGGTTGCTATTGGACCTGTTATGGCGGAGCTTAAAATTGCCGGAAGCCAGATTCTTGGATTCCGCACGATATTTCCCATCTGTAACATGGAAGTTCCGATTCCCTGTGCGAAAAGTCCGCCCCATTTATTTTCCCGGAAGCTCAGTACTGCAAAACCTACCATGTTAGCACAGCATCCTGCTACTGCAGCTCCTCCTGCCAGTCCGGTCAGTCCCAAAGCTGCACAGATTGCAGCACTGCTGATTGGCAGCGTCAGTGCGATACCTACAATTACAGAGACTAAAATTCCCATAAAGAACGGCTGCAATTCGGTTGCCCACATAATGGCATTTCCTACTGCACTGGCTGCGGCTCCGATTGCCGGTGCCCACCAGATGGATAAGCCTGCTCCGATGAAAATGGTTACAAACGGAGTAACGATAATATCAATTTTGGTTTCTTTGGATACTGCTTTACCGAATTCGGCTGCAAAGATGGTGACAATCAATACTGCCAGCGGTCCGCCTGCTCCACCCAGGGTATTTGCGGCCACACCGACGGCTGCCAGTGAAAAAAGCACCAGTGGTGGACACTGCAAAGCAAAACCAATGGAGATTGCCATTGCCGGACCGGTTGCTGCTTTGGCATATCCACCGATGTCCACCAGAAGCTGGATGCCAGCCTGCTCACCAATTGTACTGATAATTGTTCCAATTAAAAGAGAAGCAAAAAGACCTTGTGCCATTGCACCTAAGGCATCAATGCCATATCTTTTTGCTGAGATAATAATATTTTTGCGTTTTAAGAACGCTTTTATCTTTTCCATTTTTCTTCCTCCTTGACTTTAACTGTCTTGTCAGTTGTCTTGTCAGTCAAGGAGTAGTTTACCATATCGAGAAAAAAAGTCAAGCTGTTATCTTGCGTAGCCTTTTTCCCGTAATTTTTCTTCTATGATGTCAAGTAATTGTTCTGAATCTGCTTCTACGGTATGAAAGTGTTTATTTCCGGTCAGTGTCTTAAGCGGCTTTGCCTTGCTCTTTGCAACCTTTGCAATAAATTCGTCCACATCCTGACGGCTTTTTAAAATCAGATCCACCGTTATCTGTCCGTAAATATCATGCTCGATTACGACGTCTAAGACTTTTCCACCGAAATCCACGATGGTATAAAGCTCATCCTGTGTCTGTTCATCACTGTGGCTTACTGCAATGGTTCTTCTTGCTTTCTGTGTCTCTTCCGAAGGGTCATAAAGCACATAGCCTTTGTTGGTGCTTAAAATATTCTTATTTACTGCACGAAGCAATGCAATATCCTGTACAATCACCTGACGGCTGACTCCTAATTCTTTTGCCAATTCTGTTCCGGACAAAGGTTTTCCCTTCTCCCCCAGCATCTTAATGATGGTATCCCGGCGCATCTGCCCTTCCATTTTCTTTCCTCCTGACACAGTTACTTAATCCTCTTCAATCACATGAATTTCCAAAAAATCAAATTCAATTTCTTCCACAAAATTATCCTGATAAAACCTGGTCTTTGCATGCCGCTTAAATTCATCCACATTGCGGTCTAACCAGATTGGTTTTCCCAAATCAAAGGTATAGCACACCTCATCTAATGCCCGGAACACCTTATGGGTTCTGGTATCCCCGGAGTCATCACAGATGGTGGTATCCTTTAACATATGATTGTCTTTAAATTCTTTTGCCCATAACCGGAACATCCCTTACCTCCTCTGGCGTGCTGCCTCATACATCAGCAGTGTTGCCGCAATTGCTGCATTCAGTGATTCTACTTTTCCTGCCATTGGAATGTGGATATAGGTATCTGCCATTCTGGCAATCTCATCCGATAATCCATTTCCTTCATTTCCAATTAAAAAGCCTGTGGGTTCTTTATAATCCGGCTCCTCATAAGAAACACTGCCCTGCAGATGGGCACTGTAAAGCTTTATTTTCCGGGACTTTAACTGCATCAATATATCCTGCAGGTTTTCCGTCACGAAAAATGGTACGCGAAAGATACTGCCCATAGTGGAGCGGATGGTCTTTGGATTAAAAACATCTACAGTGGTGCGGTTCATGATAATTCCGCTGATTCCCGCTCCCTCTCCGGTCCGGAACATCGTGCCTAAATTGCCCGGATCCTGAATACTTTCAAGAATCAGAAGATGGGCATTTTCCTTTGGTATTACTTCTTCTAAGGTATAATCCGGCATTTTCACAAGACAAAGGATTCCCTGCGGTGTCTTGGTATCGGACACACTTTCAAACACATGATTGGCAAGTACTTCATAATTTTTTCCCTGCAGAACTTTTACATGGGATTCCTCTTCCATGAAATGCTCGGAAACATAAATTCTATCAAGCCAGCCTTCCGGGATTTCCCGGAACATACGGATTCCTTCCACAACAAAAAGCCTCTGTTCATTACGAACTTTGGCTTTTTTTACTAACTGAATTAAATTTTTCACCTGCGGATTTGCTGTACTGGTAATCATAATAACATCCTATCTGGAAAGATTTCTACAGATTTCATACTGATATTCCGGAATGGATTTGGTCATTGCCAGTGCCTCGTCAATATCATAATCTACGAATTCACCATTTTTATATGCTACAAGACGGTTGGATTTGCCTTCGCACAGCAAATCTACGGCAATGCATCCCATGGTAGATGCATAAACACGGTCTTTACAGGTCGGGCTTCCACCACGCTGCATGTGTCCTAAGATGGTCGCTCTGGTTTCAACTCCGGTTGCTGCTTCAATTCTCTTTGCCATGCTTGCGGAATGACCGATACCTTCTGCATTTACAATAATATGATGCTGCTTTCCACGTTTTCTGTTCTCTATAATATTATTTACAAGCTTCTGCTCGTCATAATCATATTTCTCCGGAAGCAGGATATCCTCTGCTCCATTGGCAATACCACACCACAGTGCAATGTAGCCTGCACCTCTGCCCATTACTTCAATGATGGAGCAGCGCTCATGGGAGGTTGAGGTATCACGTACCTTATCAATGGCTTCCATGGCAGTATTTACTGCGGTATCAAAACCGATGGTATAATCGGTACAGGAAATATCAAGGTCAATGGTTCCCGGTAATCCGATGGTGTTGATTCCAAGTGCTGCCAGCTTCTGTGCGCCCTTAAAGGAACCGTCTCCACCGATTACGATAATTCCATCAATGCCATGTTTTCTGCAGATTTCAGCACCCTTCTGCTGTCCTTCCGGTGTTACGAATTCCTGACAACGTGCAGTCTGTAAAATTGTTCCACCTCTCTGGATAATGTCTGCTACATCTTTTGCTTCCATATCAATAATCTCTTCCTGCAAAAGACCTGCATAACCTCTCTTAATTCCTTTTACTTTCTTTCCCTTTGCAATAGCTTCCCTTACTACCGCACGGATAGCAGCGTTCATGCCCGGAGCATCCCCGCCACTGGTTAAAACACCAATTGTCTGAATTTCTTTTGACATTCCCTGTTACCTCCTATATGTAAACACTTCTCTTTGTTCTTTATCCAATCATTTTTATTCTAATCCTTAAACTGTGGTTTTGCAATGGCTACAACGACTTTTCTACAACTTTTACATTGTCTTTACCTAAGAAATTCCCAAGTTCTTCTAAAAGCTCTTTTGTAATTGCAACATTTCTGTTTTCCGGCAGACGCTTCATCTGTTTTTCTGCTGCAAGATAAATAACGACATGCTCTGAGCCATCGGCATCCATCATTTTTCCATAAAGAGTACCTTCTTTTTCTTCGAAATCGCTCTTACTTGGAAACTGCAGCCACAGCTCCCGTTTCACTTCATCAAAGGAAATGATTTTCTCACAAATAAGCTTGCCGTTACGGTCTTCTTCTGCAGTTACACGGCCTTCCACAAATACTTTGGCATCATTTTCAAGATATTTTGCATAACGCTCATAATCCTTCGGGAAAATGATGATTTCCACTGTTCCCACCAGATCTTCTAACGTAATAAATGCCATTGCCTTATTACTCTTGGTATACTTGATGACTTTATCGGTAATCATTCCACCGATACGCACCTTTGCGCCATCCGATACCTTAAGGGTTCCGGTCTCTTCATCCAGTACAAAGTCTGTGGTAACGGCATTGGTATTCTTCTTTAAACGCTCCATATATTCTTCCAGCGGATGTCCGCTGATATATATGCCCAGAACTTCCTTTTCAAAGCCAAGAAGCACTTCTTTGTCATACTCTTCTACATCCGGAAGCTTGATTTCGTACTCTGCCTTGTCCTCTTCCGGTGCAATATCAAAAAGTGTCATCTGACCAGCCATTGTGGTCTTCTTTTCCTGATTCAGTGCATCCAAAAGAGAACCGTATATCATCATCTTCTGACGGCGGTTTCCTTCCAGTCCGTCTAAGGCTCCCGCTTTGATAAAGTTTTCTATGGTCCGTTTATTCACTTCTCTTCCAGAAAGTCTTGTAATAAAATCCTTTAACGTGGTAAACGGCCCACGGATTTTACGCTCTTCCACAATGGCATCAATCACCGGTCTTCCGATACTCTTAATGGCAGAAAGTCCATAGCGGATTGCTTGTCCGGATACGGAGAATCCTCCCTCGCCTTCATTGATATCCGGCGGCAGAATTGCGATTCCCATCTGGCGGCAGGTGTAGATATATTCTGAGACTTTGGAAGTATTGTCTAAGACTGATGTCATTAACGCTGCCATAAACTCTACCGGATAATAGTATTTCAAATATGCGGTCTGATATGCAACCACTGCATAAGCTGCCGCATGGGATTTATTAAATGCGTATTTGGCAAAGTCAATCATGTTATCATAAATCTTGTTTGCCACTTTCTCATCGATTCCTCTTGCAATACAGCCCGGAACATTTTCTTCCGGATTACCATAGACAAAGTTCTTCCGCTCCTGCTCCATTACCTTGCCCTTTTTCTTAGACATGGCACGGCGCACCAGGTCAGATCTGCCCCATGTATAACCGGCGAGGTCACGTACAATCTGCATTACCTGTTCCTGATATACGATACAGCCATAGGTCGGCGCCAGAATCGGCTCCAATTCCGGGCAGTCATAGGTAATGCTTTCCGGGTGGTCTTTTCCCTTGATATAAGCCGGAATAAAGTCCATTGGACCCGGACGGTAAAGAGAAATACCTGCGATAACATCCTCTAAGCTCTGTGGCTTTAACTCCTTCATGAAGTTCTTCATTCCGGCACTTTCCAACTGGAAGACACCATCGGTTTTGCCGGTTCCAAGAGAGTCTAGCACTTTCTTATCGTTATAGTCGATGGCATTCATATCAATTTTTTTACCGCTGCTCTTTTCTGCAAGACGGACTGCATTCTGGATTACAGTCAGTGTCCGGAGTCCTAAGAAATCCATTTTCAGAAGTCCTAATTCTTCAATGGTAGTCATGGTAAACTGTGTGGTTATGGTGCCATCGGATGCTCTTGACAACGGAACATATTCATCCATTGGTTTCTGGCTGATTACTACGCCTGCCGCATGCATGGACGTATGCCTCGGCAGACCTTCTAATCTTCTTGACATATCGATAAGTTTCTTTACCGACTCGTCAGATTCATACATGCCCCGAAGCTCCGGGTTCATCACCAGTGCCTTATCAATGGTAATTCCCAGTTCATTTGGAATTGCCTTGGCAATCGTATCCACAAAATTATACGGCAAATCCATAACACGTCCCACATCGCGGATTACTCCACGGGCTGCCAGCGTACCAAAGGTTACAATCTGTGTCACACAGTCCTTGCCATATTTTTCTACCACATAATCAATAACTTCCTGTCTTCGTTCAAAGCAGAAGTCCACGTCAATATCGGGCATGGATACACGTTCCGGATTTAAGAAACGCTCAAAAATCAGATTGTAGCGAACCGGGTCAATATCTGTAATTCCGGTGGTATAAGAAACAAGGCTTCCTGCGGCACTGCCTCGTCCCGGTCCCACCATAATATCATGCTCTCTCGCATAATGGATAAAGTCCCACACAATCAGGAAATAGTCCACATATCCCATATTTTTAATAACGGCAAGCTCGTCATCTAATTTCTGTAAGTATTTTGGTGCATCGGCTCCATACCGCTTATCCAGTCCTTCATGACACAATTTATTTAAATAAGTCCAGGAATCATAGCCTTCCGGCACCTCAAAATGCGGTACCTTGGTATGTCCGAATTCAATTTCCACATGACAGCGGTCTGCAATCTTCTGGGTATTTTCCAGTGCCTGCAGTGCATATGGAAAAAGTGATTTCATTTCCTCTTCGGATTTAACATAATACTGTCCACCTTCATAGCGCATTCTGTCTTCGTCCGCTAATTTTTTTCCGGTCTGAAGGCAGAGCAGGATGTCATGGGGCTCTGCATCCTCTGCATTGGTGTAATGCACGTCATTGGTTGCCACCAGCTCAATTCCGGTCTCCTGACTCATGCGGAGAAGCTGCTGGTTTACCAGCTTCTGCTCCGGAATTCCATGATCCTGCAGCTCTAAAAAGAAATTGCCTTTTCCAAAACAGCGCTCATAGCGGTAAGCTACTTCTTTTGCTTCTTCATACATTCCACGTACCAGATTACGCTGTACTTCACCTGCCAGACAGGCACTTAAGGCAATGATTCCCTCATGGTATTTTTCTAACACTTCCATGTCCACACGCGGCTTATAATAGTATCCCTCTACAAAGCCTTTGGATACAATTTTCATCAGATTGCTATAGCCTGTATTATTCTCTGCCAGAAGCACAAGATGATAGTATCTGTCCTCTCCATGTACCATCTCGCGGTCTAATCTGGAGCCGGGAGCCACATAGACTTCACAGCCAAGAACCGGGTTAATTCCCGCCTCCCTGGCTGCCTTATAGAAATCAATGACACCATACATAACACCATGGTCGGTAATCGCCCCTGCTGTCATGCCAAGTGCCTTGATTTTCTCCACATATTCTTTTATTTTATTTGAACCGTCTAACAGACTGTATTCTGTATGTACATGTAAATGGGCAAATGCCATTCCCGTTTCCTCTCTTCCGCTGTTTCTATTCTTCGCCTTTTATCACTGTCTCATATTATAGCGTTTTTTGCAGAAGGTTTCAACGACTGGAAGGAGATTCTGTGTGGATTATTCTGGGGAAATTATATCAATTTGCGGCATTCGTGCTGCTACCCATATATTAACGAAATTGTTTAGAGACTCTTAGAATTTCTCACCAAAACTGGCAATGCTGGCACATGGACGTGCCAGCAAGGCACAGATGAACATGGATGTGAATTTGTGCCGGTTGCCGGAACTTTTTTTATATTTCATGAAATTCTTAGAGACTCTTAACAATGCAGTGACATATGGGTAGCAGCCCGAATGCCGCAAACTCTTATATTTTCCCGGAATATACATACAATAAAAAATGTATTTTGACTTTCTTCTTCAATGTGCTAAACTATATGTGAAAAAATTAACGAAGTATATCTCAAGAGGTGATATCATGGAAAAGTCTGGATTGATTGTAGAAGGCGGCGGTATGAAATGCGCTTATAGTGCCGGAATTCTGGATGCCTTCTTAGACGACAATGTTACATTTGATTATTGTATGGGGGTATCTGCCGGTGCGGCAAATACTGCTTCTTACCTTGCCGGGCAACGTGGCCGTAATCTGCGTTTCTATATAGAGCATGTAAAAGCCCCCCGCTACATCAGTATCAAAAATCTGATTAAAACCGGTTCTCTCTTCGGGCTTCAATATATTTACGGAACCTTAACCAATTCCACAGGAAACGACCCGCTGGATTATGATGCCTTAGCAGCAAATCCAAGTGAATTTCATTTTCCGGCAACCAATGCTGCCACCGGAAAGGCAGAATATTTTTCCAAAGAAGATTTAGGCCGTGATGATTACCGCGGCATTATGGCAACCTGTGCCCTTCCGGGCTTCTGCAAACCGATTTCTTTTCACGGCAATTATTACTATGATGGCGGTGTTGCAGATTCCATTCCGGTTGAACGTGCCATTGCAGATGGCTGCGACAAGGTAGTAATTATCTACTGCCGTCCACTTGGCTATGTCAAGCAGCCGGAGAGTTACCGTTTTCTTTACAAAAAGATGTTACGGAAATTTCCAAATACGATTACTGCAATTGATAACAGACACTTAAATTACCGGCACTCGGTAGAAGTTGCTGCAAAATTACAAAAAGAAGGACGGGCATTTCTCTTTGCACCGTCCCATCAGGTTAAGATTGGCACTTTTACCACTGACCCGAAAATCATGCAGGAGCTTTATGATTTAGGAATCAGTGATTATAAAGCACAAAAGGATGCGTTGCGTGCCTTCTTAAACAATTAACAATATTTCTTTCTGCCTGCAGCTGCCACAACCAGTAATCCGGCTGCGGAAAACATCAGAAGCAGTATTCTTCCAACCGGTGTTTCATCACCAGTTTTTATGGTTGCCATCTTCTGTGTTGTTCCCGTCAGGGCTGCCGTATTGGAACCGGTTCCAGTGGAAGGGACTTCCTTTACGGCAACTGTCACCTTTGTAGATGCAGAAGCCAGATAGTTCCCTGTCTCTGCATACCGTACGAAATAGTCACCTGCTGTAAGCTGGTTTATCTTTGTACCATCTGTAACCTTGGTCCAATGAATTTCATCTGTGCTATATTCCATTGCAGTAGTCAGGTTTTCAATGGCTCCATCACTTGCACCTGTTTTACTGGTATTTACAGCCTTCAGTCCTGTTGGTGCCGCCTGACCTGCCTTCCCTATCGTAAATTGCAGATGTGCTGCTTCATGATACACTCCAATACCTGTTATTGTTACCTCTGCATTTCCTGCATTTTTGTTATCCGAATAAGCAACGGTATAATCCGTATCCTTTGTCAGTGTCTGTCCGTCATATACCACAAGTACTTCCGGTTCCTTTGCTGTTCCATCATAAGTATAGGTCGTTGGATTCAATGTTGCCGATAAATCTGCATCTGTCATCTTACGATAACGAAGCTCCACATTCTGGGCAATCTGACCATCTGCATCCACAATGGTATTTCTGTAATCAGCATCTGCAGGATTTCTCTTCCTATTTGCGATAGAATAATCTTTTGGCAGGAATCCCCGGATTGTTCCCAGGCTTTCTTCCAGTGCAACATTAGCATAATTCGAAATACCCTGGCTTACATTCTTTAATACCAGCTTTGAATCTTCATCCATTGTAAGCTTCTCTAACCAGCACTGTCCAGAACCGTCATTTCCGGATACTGTAACTTCACTTCCCTCAAGCTTTACTCCACTGTTCGTCATCCACTGTAAATCAGTCAGTGCTGCTTTTGCATTTTTAAAGGTCAGTTCCTTTGTAAGTCCGACACCGCCATTGGTAATCTTTCCCTTATAATTACCATTTGCAATGGTAAGATTGTTCCCTGAGGAAATCGTATCCAGAATCAATGTATGTCCGTTCAGGTCAAGGATTACGGCTTTACTGTCTCCGATTGCTGCGGTTCTTCCATTTCCATAAATATCTTTCACAAATTTGATGGTATCTCCATCTTCCAGGTATCTGAAATCATTATGTGCTCCGGTTCCACCGAAGTCTCCATTCAGCATTCTCTTAGTCGTTCCATCCGTTCCAATCAGCTCTGCATATTCTATATCACTTGCTCCACAAACCATACATCTGCCGGAATATCCTGCTAAAATCGGATGTTCACAGTTATCTGCATCATATGTCTCGCCGGTTGCCATTATCTGTACCCAGTTTTCCCCGCCATCGCTATATTTTACGATATCATTCTGCGTCTGCAATGTTCCTCCCAGAAGTGTAATGTCATTTTGTGCCTGCAGCATAACAAATAATGAAGGTGCCGTAATCTCTGTACTTCCGGTTGATACCGCTCCCCCTTCACTGGTTATCTCAACACCATATCCATTTTCTGCATTGACAGCGAGATTTCCTTTTACCGCAGTCTTCTTTGCGCAGATTGTTACATCTTTTACTGTTTCTAATTCAAGATTGCCTTCTGCTATTGTTTCCCCCACAAGAACTATCCTGCCACTCGAACTGTTCGAATTACTGTTTCCATTGGATGACAGAAATGTATCTTTTGCTTTAAAAAATGCATCTGTTACATTTATATTATTTCCATTATCCAGATCAAACGAATTCAGGGAACCAGTCTTTTTCAGGCTGATTTCTCCGTTCTGCCCATCCGTTGCCTCTATCAGATACTTCACCGTTCCACCTGATAAATAGATGTGCAACTGATCCGCCTCAAGCTTAACTGAACCGGCAGAGATAAATGCATCACCAGTAACATCGTCTGCATCTAAAGTTATCACCCCGGCGGTTTTTAAGTCCACCAGAGATGTTCTTTTTCCCACTCCTGTCTGTATGCCTTATTGCATATTTTATTACGGTCCGCCTGAGCAATCTAAAGCTCTGGTATTTATATTTATGTGCCACCGCAGCCCTTTCCTTTGGCTGCATTGCCAACGATTATATCATTGCTTATACCGTCCCTGCTTCCAATGCAGATGATAGCTCTGTTCCGGGACTGCTCTTACAATACGCCATGCTATAATTCTCTCTAGTAATCATTGATAACTACTCTACTCCAATCGTAATTTTGCATCCGTTTCTTCCTGTATAAATTTCTTTATCTTATCTGCGCTTTTTCGTCTTTTAGCATACCTGAACATCTGACTCTCATCCACAACATAAGAATTAAATGCTGTTTCATATATTGCTGGATACTCTGATTCACTAAACATTGCTTTTATCAGCTTCTCCGAAAAAATGTCTACCAGCAATTTTTCTAAACCTGTATGCCAGACCTCCTTTTTCCCTTTTGGTGATTCCGTCAAAAGATTTCTTACAACAATCATATCTTCTCGTCTATAATTAAAAAAATCTTCTTCCCTTGGATTTATAAGTATGTTGCCTTCATACTCTTTTTTCAATCTTTCAAAGGCAGAAATACACAATTCTTTCTCTACGAAGACAAAAATAACATTATGTGCAATTTGATGATTCAAAAAACGATTCATTTGATACAGCTCTGAAATTCTGAAATCTAAATCGTAAAAATCCTCCTTCAATATTTTCGCTATATGAACTGCTATATCAGAATAATCATATTCATAATCTTTTAGTTTTCCTCTGGCACAATACGCATTTCTTCCAATACGCACTATTTCACCAGATTCCAAATACTTTTTCAAATATTTTTCCAAAGTACTTTTGCTCAATACACCAACATTATCTGTAATTGTATCAAAAAATGTCTTCTTGTTAAAAACTGCTGCAAGTCCATTCGACCATTCTTCTGAAATAAAAAAAGGACCAAACCAGCTGATGGAATATTCCATCACAAGTGCTGATTTAGTCCTATTTTAACATCTGATTTAATTACTGAAGATCCTCATCTCTTAATCCATTGGAACCATCCGCATGCTCAAATGCTGCAAGTTCCGGATGTTCTCTCTTTTCTTCCGTATAGTTCTCATAAGGTGCCTTCTTATGTTTCTGTTCTGCCCAGATACGGTCTGCAACCGGTCCCCACTCTTCTGCATAGTGGTCACACTTAGAGCAAAGATGCTCCACAGTCTCTTCTGCCTCAGCGTTTGTTCCCTTCGCACCAGTCTTGTTTACCATTTCCCTTAAGAGCTTTGGATTCTCAAGCATCGGACATGGACGCAGGTGGTTTCTGTTAAATGGCTGTCCTTCATGATATGCCTTAAACAATGGACTCTGCAGCATCTCAAGGATTGACTTATCATGGATATTCGAATCCGAGAAATGGATAAATACGCACGGTTCTGCGTCTCCCCTGTCTCTTATACACATCT
>ERZ1027237.1186-NODE-1186-length-12704-cov-12.392205_pt1 | contig 12704 bp, 10 predicted proteins | sample MGYA00519264_ERZ1027237 | MGnify/ENA primary metagenome ERZ1027237 (study PRJEB26926, sample SAMN06164640) | human gut metagenome | biome: ENVO:00009003; feature: ENVO:2100002; material: ENVO:00002003 | host: Homo sapiens | place: USA | collected 2012 ...
CTATGAGAAGTATCAGCGGGTGTACCGCCGCCACTACAGCGCCGACAACTGCTGCGTGACCCTGTACGGCAAGATGGATATGGCCGAGAAGCTGGACTTCCTCGACAGAGAATACCTGAGCAAGATGCCCAAGGGCACCAGCCAGCCCAAGCTGACCTTGCAGAGTGAGCAGCCGGGCGTCTGCGTGAAGATCCCCTACTACACCGAAAAGCCGGAGGCCGACGAGGTGCAGTGCGCGCTGGCGTGGTACACCGGCACCTTCGGCGACCGGGAGCGGCAGCTGGCCGTGGAGATTTTGCTGGACGCGCTGCTGGGCACCAACCAGTCCCCGCTGAAAGCGGCTCTGCTGGAAGAAAAGCTGGGCGCGGATATCGATGTGGGCTTCGATGACAGCACATTGCAGCCCGTTCTGGAGCTGGTGCTGCGGGGCGCGACCGAGGAAACGGCGGAACAGTTCGCCGCAGCGGTCCGCCGCGCGGTGGACGGCATCCTTGCCGAGGGCATCCCGGCAGAGCTGCTGCTGGCCAGCCTGAACGCGGCGGAGTTCGCTTCGCTGGAGCGGCCGGGCAGTCTGCCCGACGGCGTGCTGGACGCCATCCACGCCGCGACCGGCTGGCTCCACACCGGAGACCCAGCCCTGCTGCTCCACACGGACAAGCTCTTTGCCGCCCTGCGGGAGAAGCTGGACAGCGGCTGGTTCAACGAGCTGCTGCGGGAGCTGTTTGCCCCCGCGCCGGTGCAGGTCATCCAAGTGCCGACCCTGCCCAAGAAGGACGACGAGAACGCCGCCCCCGCCCGCACCGACGGCAAGCTGGTGCTGGACCACCCGCTGACCGTGACCGACCTCGGCGAGGGCAGCCCCAGCGCCGAAGGCGTGGTGGGCACAGTGGCCGGGGCAGAGCTGCTGCACCACCCCTCCAAGGGCAGCCTGTACCTGAATCTCTACTACGACCTCGGCGGGCTGAGCGAGGAAGAAGTGCAGTATCTGGACATCCTGACCGATATGCTGGACGAGCTGGACACCCCGCGCCACACGGCCCGCGAGCTGAACACCCTGCGCAGCACGTGGCTGGGCGACAGCACGGCGTGCATCGCGTTCTGGACCGGGCGGCAGGAGGGAACCCCCTGCCACGCAAAGCTGGTGTTGAACATGAGCTTGTTGGAGCGCAGCCTTGAAAAGGCCATCGAGCTGGGCGGGGAATTCCTGTACGAGACCAAGCTGACCGGCGAAAAGGCTGAGGCGGCGTTCGCCCGCGTGCTGAGCCAGCAGAAGCTGAACATGGAGCAGCAGTTCATCCAGATGGGCAACCAGTATGCGATGGTCCGCGCCATGAGCCACTATGCAGTGGAATATGCGCTGAGCGAGGCTTGCAGCGGCGTGACCGGGTACAAGTTCCTCTGCGGTCTGCTGGAACAGGCCGACTGGGCAGCGCTGGGCAAAAAGCTGGAAGCAGTGCGGGAAAAGGTGCTGCACCACGCGGCACTGACCATCAGCCTCCACGGCAGCGAAGCGGCAAAACAGAAGCTGGAAGCTCTGCTGCCCGGCAGTGTGTTCGGGGAAGAAGCCCGCGGCACGGCCAAACCCTACACGCAGGAGCTGACCGCCCCGGTGAACGAAGCCTTCCTCATTGACGGCGGCGTGAACTATGACATTCTGGCATGGCCGCAGGAGCGCAAGCCGGAGCGCCGGGTGCTGGCCCGCGTGATGAGCTACGAATACCTGTGGCACAACATCCGCGAGGTGGGCGGCGCCTACGGCACCGGGATGCTGACCCGCGCCGGGGCGGAGGCCTATTACACCTACCGCGACCCCCACATGGCCGAAAGCTACGAGACGTTTGCCAAGGGCCCGGCGGAGCTGGCCGCGCGCAGCTACACCGAAAAGGACCTGACCGATTCCATCGTGGGCACCGTTTCCGAGATGGACAAGCCCATGAAGCCCTGTGCCGAGGCGAAGGACCTTGACCGCCGGTACTTCTGCGGCATCACCGACGAGATGCTGGCGGCGGACCGCAGGGCGCTGTGCGGCGTGAACGAAGCGGCGCTGAAAGCGATGGCGGCAGACCTCGGCAAGGCCGCAGAGCACGGCACCCGCGTTGCTTTTGGCAGCAAGGAAGCTGTGGAAGCGGCAAAGGAACTGTTTGACCGCGTAGAGATGTTATAAATTCGGAAAAAAGAAAAGGCTGACATGGCCGCTCCGGGTGGAGCAGAGGCTGTGTCGGCCTTTTTTGCGCAAAAAATTGGATGCCACCCCTCAAAAAATTGGAGGTTCGATTCCCTGTCTGCGAAAAAAGAACGCGGGCAGGGAACTTTTTGTGCGCTTGGATTATACAAACGGGATAACGAAAAACAAAAACTACTCTGTGGGCCCGCAAAAGGACACACTGCCGGGTAAGACAAAAACGTGGTATTCTTTTGCCAAGCCAAAACGAAAGGATGTGAAACAAACCGAATGGCGCAGAAAAAACGATCCGCAGAGGGCAAGTGCCTTGAAAACCTTTACCGCGCCGCCGATACCCTGAGCGCGATGCTGGCGCTGGAGGTCAAGGAGCTGAGCGCCCGCCAGAAAACGGCGCGGCGCGACGGCACCGAGACCAGCGGCATCGTGAAGGCGATGAAGGAGATCACGGCCATCCTGAAGGATGTGGCCGCTGTGACCAAGACCGTGAACGAGCAGGGGGCAGAGGCCGAGGGCGGAGAGTGCGGCGTGGTGCTGCTGCCGAAGGTGGAGGACGTATGAAGACTGGAACGAATGCAGCCGTGGTCTGGCGGCCTCAGCCGCGGCAGATGGAGTTCATGCGCCGGCCGGAGCCGGAGGCTCTGTACGGCGGGGCCGCAGGCGGCGGAAAAAGCGACGCGCTGGTGATCGAGGCGCTGCGACAGGTGGAGATCCCTCACTACCGGGCGCTGATCCTGCGCAAGACCTTTCCCCAACTGAGCGACCTTGTGGACAAGAGCCAGCTCTACTACCGCAGGGCTTTCCCCGAAGCGCAGTACAACGCCACGAGCCATGTCTGGGTCTTCCCCAGCGGGGCGAAAATTTATTTCGGCTCGATGCAGCACACCAAGGACCGGACGAATTATCAGGGCAAGGCCTTCGATTTCATCGGGTTCGACGAGCTGACCCACTTCGAGTGGGGAGAGTACAGCTACATGATGAGCCGCAACCGCCCCACCGGCCCCGGCACACGGGTGTATCTGCGGGCCACCACCAACCCCGGCGGCGTGGGCCACGGGTGGGTGAAGGCCCGGTTCATCACCCCGGCCCCGCCCGGCACCCCCATCGTGGAGGAATATCCCATCCGAATGCCGGACGGCAGCGAAAAGCGGCTGAAGCGGGCGCGGGTGTTCATCCCGTCCAGCATCTTCGACAACCCCGCTCTGCTGGAAAATGACCCGGACTACCTCGCCAGCCTTGCATCCCTGCCCGAAGCGGAAAAACAGGCCCTGCTCTACGGCAGCTGGGACAGCTTTTCCGGGCAGGTGTTCACCGAGTGGCGGAACGACCCCGGCCATTACTTCGACCAGCGCTGGACCCATGTTATCGAACCGTTCCCCATCCCGAAGCACTGGAAAATTTACCGGGGCTACGACTTCGGCTTTTCCAAACCCTTCTCGGTGGGGTGGTACGCGGTGGACGAGGAGGGGCGGCTCTACCGGATCAAGGAGCTGTACGGCTGCACCGGCCGCCCCAACGAGGGACTTCGGATCGACCCGGTGGAACAGGCCCGGCGGATCCGGGAGGCCGAGCAGAACGACCCGGTGCTGCGGGGACGGGTTATACAAGGCATTGCCGACCCCGCTATCTTCGACGAGAGCCGGGGCGAGAGCATCGCGGCCATGATGGAGCGGAGCCCGAACTTCCTGCACTGGATGCCCGGCGACCATACCCGCCTTGCGGGCAAGATGCAGTTCCACTACCGGCTGGCATTTGACGGGGAGGGTAAGCCGATGTTTCAGGTCTTCAATACCTGCAAACACTTCATCCGGACCATCCCGAATCTGGTCTACGACGAGAGCAATGTGGAGGACATCGACACCCGGCAGGAGGACCACATCTACGACGAATGCCGGTATGTGCTGATGGAAAAACCCATCTCGCCGCCCCGCCGCACCGTGCGGCCCCCGCAGCCGGATGACCCGCTGGAGCTGCATCAGAGGGCGCGATTTTACCGGATCTAGCCCTCTCAGCGCGCAGTCCGCCAGCAATCACGAATAAAGGGTGGGCTGCCCTTCCATACAACCTCTCAGTCTCGCTGACGCTCGACAGTCGTCTACCCTTTGTCGCTTGCGCGACATCTCCCTCCGGCCGGAGGGAGTCTTTCCTAGTAGGGGAGCCTCTGGCGAAACCGGAAACTTTGCAAGGACTGCCAAAGCCTCCCCTACAAGGGGAGGTGGCAATGCGAAGCATTGACGGAGAGGTTGTATGGAGGAAGACTGTCCGATGAAGAATAGGAGGTAACATATGGACGAAATGGACGAAATCAAACTGCCCATCGGCCCGGAGGAGGTCGCGGAGGCGGCGGCCATCTTGCAGAAGTACAAGGCGGGCAAGGCTGCGCTGGACAAGCGGCTGGTGGACAACGAACTGTGGTTCCGGATGGGGCACTGGAAAAACTACCAGAACCCGATGATGGAGGGCAAGCCCCAGACGTCGAGCGGGTGGCTGTTCAACTCCATCGCCAACAAGCACGCCGATGCCATGGACAATTACCCGGCCCCCAACGTGCTGCCCCGCGCGGCAGATGACGAGCAGACAGCGCGGGTGCTGTCCAGCATTCTGCCCGTGGTGCTGGAACAGGCCGACTACGAGCAGGTGTACAGCGACACATGGTGGCGCAAGCTCAAGCAGGGCACCGGCGTCAAGGGCATTTTCTGGGACCCGGAACAGCATGGCGGCGTGGGCGAGATCGCCATCCACCCCATGAACCTGCTGATGCTCTACTGGGAGCCGGGCGTGGAGGATATTCAGGCATCGCCTCACTTTTTCTCCCTGAACATGGAGAACACAAAGCAGTTGGAAGCCCGCTGGCCCCAGCTCAAGGGTCACAGCGCCAGCGTGCTGGACGTGCCCCGCTTCATCCACGACGGCGGGCTGGACACCAGCGAAAAAAGCGTGGTGGTGGACTGGTACTACAAAAAGCCGGATGAGAATGGCCGGGTGCTGCTCCACTACTGCAAGTTCTGCAACGGCGTGGTCCTCTACGCCAGCGAGAACGACCCGGCGCTGGCCGGGCGGGGCTTCTACGACCACGGCAAGTATCCCTTCGTGTTCGACCCGCTCTTCATGGAGGAGGACAGCCCGGCGGGCTTCGGGTACATCGACGTGATGAAGGAGTGTCAGAACGCCATCGACCGGATGAATCACGCCATGGACGAGAACGTGCTGCTCTCCTCGAAACAGCGGTATGTGCTGAGCGACACGGCGGGGGTGAACGAAGAGGAGCTGGCCGATTTTTCCCGCGATATCGTGCATGTGGTGGGGCGGCTGAACGACGACAGCTTCCGCCCCTTGCAGACGGCGGGCTTGCAGGGCAACAGCCTGAGCTACCGCGCCAGCCGGATCGAGGAGCTGAAAGAGATCTCCGGCAACCGGGATATGACCCAAGGCGGCACTGCGGGCGGCGTGACAGCGGCTTCGGCCATTGCGGCCTTGCAGGAGGCAGGGTCGAAGCTCAGCCGCGACATGCTGAAAAGTGCCTACCGGGCCTTTGCCAAGGAGTGCTACCTCATCCTTGATCTGATGCGGCAGTTCTACGACGAGGAGCGGGTGTTCCGCATCGTGGGCGGCACTGGCGAAAACGAGTTCGTGCCCTTTTCCGGCGCGGCGCTCCGCCCGCAGCCCGGCGGCGTGGTGGGCGGCGTGGAACTGGGCAGCCGCGAGCCGATCTTCGACATCGTGGTGAGCGCCGAGAAGAAATCCACCTTCAGCCGCCTCTCTCAGAACGAGACGGCCAAGGAGTGCTACCAACTGGGCTTCTTTGCCCCGGCCAACGCGGACGCGGCCTTGGCGGCGCTGGACATGATGGACTTTGAGGGCATCGAGAAGGTGCGCCAGCGGGTGCGGCTGAACGGGACTCTCGCGCAGCAATTGACCGCCCTGCAGACGCAGCTCATCCGGATGCAGCAGATGCAGACCCGGCGGGCCCCGCTGACCGGCCCGGCCGACAACTTAACGACAAAGGCGGTGGCGCACGCCATGGGCCTTGGAAAGGAACAGTAAATGATCAAAGTGCTCTACAACGAACTGGACGGGCCGGAGGGGGTGACGCTCCGGCTGGAAGCGGCGGGCCACGCGGGCTACGCCCCCGCCGGGCAGGACATCGTCTGCGCCGGGGCAAGCACCCTGATGCAGGCTCTGGTGAGCTTGCTGGCCGGGGAGGAAAGCACCCGCAGCGACGCATGGGACGAGCCGGACGGCCCCCGGCTGGCGGTGGTGGCCGATGCCCCGCAGAAGCCGTGGGTGGAGGGTGCCTTCGAGCTGGCGAAAACGGGCTTTGCCCTGCTGGCCGAGCGCTACCCGGACAACCTCCGCTTTGCCGACGTGAGCCGCCGGGGCGAACGGGGGATGATGGACCTGCAGCTCTTCGCGGAGGGCGGCGAGGGTGCGGCCCCGGCCCTGAGCGCGGCCCAGACCCAGCAGGCCATTGCCTCCGGCACCATGAAGCCGGGCAGTGCAAAAGCCGACGAGGCGGCCCCGCCCGCACCGGAGGAAGCGGCCGAAGAAACCGGCGGGGAAGGAGGTGAATCGGAATCCAAACCGCAGCCGGAGCCGCCCCGCCCGCCGCTGCCGGAACGGTTTCCGGGCCGGGAGGTCGTGGACGGGCTCCACAGCCGCTGGGCCGCAGAGGAAGCGCTGATGCGCCGGGTGGTGCCGGAGTTCTCGCTGAAAGAGGAACTGCGCAATCCCGAAATGCGCCGCTTGATGCAGCTGCCCGGAATGCGGATGGCAGACGCCTACCGGCTGGCCCACTACAATGACGCGCTGCGCCAAGCGGCCCACGATGTAGAACAGGGCGTTGTGGAGCGCATCCGCCAACGCGCTGCCCGCCCGGCGGAAAACGGCACCCGGCCCGGCAGCGCGGCGGTGACGGGAGCCGATGTCTCCCGGATGAGCCGCGCCCAGCGGGAAGCCTTGGAGCGGAAGGCGCTGCACGGCGAACGGATCGTATTTTGAGGACCTGTCACCGCAGCGATCCGCCACCGGCGGCGTCTTGCGGAACTCTCCTGATAGGGGAGCCAAGAACCGATGAAACAACAAAGAAAGGGAAAATGTTATGAAAAAGCATGAAATGATCGACCTCCAGTTGTTCGCCGACGCATCTGCCGCGCTGAACAACACCACCAGCACCTCCGGCATGACCGCCGAGATGAAGACCTTCTATGAGAAGCGCCTCATCGATCAGGCCGAGCCGCGCCTCGTCCATGACCAGTTTGCGGATTACTACCCGGTGCCCCAGAACGGCGGCAAGACCATCGAGTTCCGCAAGTACGACAGTCTGCCCAAGGCGACCACCCCGCTGACCGAGGGCGTGACCCCCAACGGTCAGGCCCTGAATGTGACCACCATCACCAGCGACCTGCACCAGTACGGCGGCTGGACCCCGCTGACCGACCAGCTGCAGATGACCGCCATCGACAACAATGTGGTACAGGCCACCCGCGTGCTGGCCAGTCAGGCAGGCCGCACCATGGACAGCATCACCCGCGATGTGCTGGCCGGCGGCACCAATGTCATCTATGCGCCCAAGGTGGCGGCGGACGGCACCGAGTCCGTTGTGAAGAGCCGCGCCAATCTGGACAAGACCTGCACCCTGACCCCGAAGCTGTTCTTCCGAGCCGCTGCCCAGCTTGGCGCGATGAACGCCGACCCCATCGGCGACAGCTACATCGCCATCATCCACCCCTACGCTGCCTACGACCTGAAGACCAGCAAGGAGTTCATCGAGGTGCACAAGTACGCGGACCCGGAGGCCATGTTCCGGGGCGAGATCGGCAAGCTGGGCAACATCCGCTTCATCGAGACCAGCGAAGCGAAGATCTGGAAGGACGCCACCTGCCCGGCGGGTCTGGCCGTGTTCGGCACGCTGGTGCTGGGCGCCCACGCCTACGGCGTGACCGAGCTGGAAGGCGGCGGTCTGGAGCACATCGTCAAGCAGCTGGGCTACGGTGATGACCCGCTGAACCAGCGTGCGTCCGTGGGCTGGAAGGGAATGCGCGCCGCCGAGCGTCTGGTGGAGCAGTACATGATCCGCATTGAAAGTGTGTCGAGCTACTCGGCCAGCGCATCCGCGAACTAAGGAGGAGCCATATGAAGATCAAGCTTTTCAAGGACAACAGCCGGTACAAGGAGGATCTGTTCGTCAGCGTCAACGGGGTGAATTATAAGATCCGCCGGGGCGTTGAGGTGGAGGTGCCGCCGGAGGTGGCCGAGGTGCTGGAGCACAGCCAGATGCAGGACGAGCGGACCGCCGCCCGCATCGCGGCTGCCGAAAACGGCGTACAGTAACAAACAGCGGCCCGGCCGGGAAGATCGCCCAGCCGGGCCTTTTTCGAAAGGAGCGATGAGATGACCGTTAGAGAAGCGCTGGACCGCGCCGCAGAGCTGCGGCCGGGGTGCAAGCTTTCGGACGAGACGCGCAGACGCTGGCTCTGCGAGGAGGACGCCATGCTGCGCAAGCTGTATTTTGAGAAAAGCGGCGCGGCCGGGTACGAAAAAGTCGGTGCCGATGCGGCATGGTCTGGCAGCACCCTGCCGGACAGCACGGAGCTGCTGGTGCCGGTGCCCTACGACACCCTCTACCCCCATTTCCTCTGCGCCCGCATCGACGCGGCGCTGGGGGAGACCGACCGCTACGCCGGGGAACAGGCGCAGTACAACAGCATCCTGAGCGGACTGGCTGCCGGGTTGCGGCAGGAGAACCTGCCCCGCCGCCGGGTGCGCTGGCGCTGGTGAGGAGGGAAAAACCATGGCACTGGCAAACCGTGCGGGGCTGAAAAACACCCGCACCCTGCTGCGGGCCTTCGGTGGGCTGAACGAGACGTACAGCTGCACCGAGGCCGAATGCAGCAGCGGCAAGAATTTCTCGGCCCGGAATTTCCCGGCGCTGAGCACCCGTATCCCCCGCCGGAAGCTGCGGACGGCGGCCCCCGTGAACGGAATGTACCACCTGAACGGGCTGCTGGTGGTGGAAGGGACGAATCTCTGCTACAGCACCGACGATGCCCCCCAGACGGTGCAGACCGTGGAAAACGCCGTGACCGACAGCAAAAAGGTGCTGGTGGGCATGGGCACCAAAATCATCATCTTCCCGGACAAGGCGGCCTTTGATACGAAAGACCTGTCCGTGACGCCCTTGGCGGCGGCGTGGACGAATGGGAACGCGGATGTGGTGCTGACGCCCTGCGACGCGGCGGGGAAGACCTACACCGTCAAGAACCGGGGCCCCAAGGAGCCGACAGACCCCGCAGACGGCGACCTGTTCCTCAAGGTGGTCAACTCGCAGGTGCCCTACAGCAGCGAAAGCATCCTCGAAATCTACAGCGAGGCTTCGGGCAACTGGTCGGCCATTGAACTGAACTGGTGCCGGATCGAGTGCAAGGGCATCGGGGCCGATTTTGCAGTCTGGGATACCGTGACGTTGAGCGGCGTCAAGGACGACGATGGCGGGTATTGGAAGGGGCTGAAGGGGGACCGCATCGTCTACGCCCGCGGCGAGGACTGGGTGCAGGTCCGGGCCGAGCCCGGCGGTGATTACTTCTACGGCACCCTGACCAAGAGCGGAGACGTCATCCGCTGGAGGAGCATCGATGGCAAGGGCAGCGGCTTGGAGGGCAGCCCCGACCCGTTCCGGCTGGAGCGGCGGGTGCCCGACCTCGATTATCTGACCGAGTGCGACAACCGGCTGTGGGGCTGCTCCAAGGCGGAAAATGCCATCTACGGCTGCAAGCTGGGCGACCCGACCAACTGGTTCTCCTACCGGGGCATCGCGGAGGACAGCTACGCCGTGACTGTGGGCAGCGACGGGGATTTTACCGGCGCATCCACCTGTCTGGGCTATGTGCTCTTTTTCAAGGAGAACTGCATCCACAAGCTGTACGGCTCCAAGCCCTCGGACTTTCAGCTCAGTGCCATCCGCTGCCGGGGCGTGGCGCGGAACGCCAGCCGCAGCCTCTGCGTGCTGAACGAGACGCTGTACTACCTCTCGCCGGACGGTGTGATGGCGTGGGACGGCAGCGTGCCCAGCAAGGTATCCGAAAAACTGAACACCGCCCGGCTGTCCAATGTGCGGGCAGCAGTGGGCGGTGCGCTGGATGGACGGTATTACCTGTATCTCGTGCGGGACAGGGGCGGGGAGAAGCCCGAAGAGCGGCTGCTGGTCTACGACACCGAGCGGGGCCTGTGGCAGGAGGAGAACGGCTGCTCCTACGAGATGGCCAGCACCGGCGGCCAGCTCTACCTCTGGGACGGGGCGGACATCTGGGCTGCCGACCCCAGCCGCGAAAGCGACTGGCAGACCACCGAGGGCGTGGAGGCGACCATCCCCTTTGAACTCATCACGGGGGATATCGGGCTGGATGGGGCGGAGGACCGCTACCTCTCCCGGCTGACCCTCCGGCTGGACGCCGACTGCGCCAGCACCGTGGCGCTGGAAGTGAGCTATGACGGCGGCGGGTGGGAGCCTGTGGCCGCGTGGCAGGTGAGGGGCCAGCGGAAGAACTTTGACCAGAGTTTTGTGCCCCGCCGGTGCAGCACGCTCCGGCTCCGGCTGCGCGGCGAAGGGCAGATCACCCTGCGCAGTCTGGCGCGGACCATTGCTTCGGCGCGGGGCGGCATTTTAGAACAGGAGGTGTGACGGATGGCAAGTGTTTCCGGTTTGAGCAAGCTGGGACTGCCGAAACTCAGCGACAATATGGACCCGGAGGATGCCCGCGCACTGCGGAATTACCTCTACCAGATGCAGGAGCAGCTGCAATATGTACTGACCAATCTGGACATCGAAAACGTATCGGATGAGCTGGGCACCAAGCTGCGCAGCCTGTGAGGAGAAAGGAGAACCTATGGCGAACGACGAAAAGAAGAGATCCTATTCCACCGAGGGGCTGAACAGCCGGCAGGAGGTGCAGAACGCGCTGGCCTCGGCGGGGTACCGCCCCTCTGAGAGCGTGACGGCGGCGGGCAATGCCCTGAAGGAACTGCAGGAGAACCGCCCCGGCGACTATGAAAGCAAATATCAGGACCGGATCGACGCGGCGCTGGACGACCTGAGCGGGAAGAAGGACTTCAGCTACAATTACGTCAATGACCCGCTTTACCACCAGTATGCACAGGTCTACACCCAGAACGCCCACAACGCCAGCGCGGACGCAGCGGCACAGGCGGCGGCGCTGACCGGCGGCTACGGCTCCAGCTACGCGGCCAGCGTAGCCCAGCAAGCGTACCAGCAGCAGATCGGGGCGCTGAATCTGGCCATCCCGACCCTGTACCAGTTGGCACTGGACACCTACGACAGCAGCGGCGATGCCCTCGTGACTCGGCTGGACCAGCTCAGCGCGCAGGAACAGAACGCGCAGGGGCTGTACAACCAGAAGCTTTCGGATTACTACACCCAGCTTGAACAGTTGGGCAGCGCCTACAACAGCGCCTACCAGAAGGATTACGGCCGGTATCAGGACTACCTGAGCCGCCTGAACACCCTGTACGGTTACTATTCCCAGCAGGAACAGCAGCAGGCGGCCAAGAAGCAGCAGTGGTTCAACAATGCCGTCACGGCGCTGGGCGTCGTGGGCGATGCGGTGCAGCTTCTGGTCTCCGGCACCACGGGCCTCGGCTCGCTGGCCGGTTCGCTGCTGAACACCGGGTACAACATCTACGCCAACAACCGCGATTACGAGGCCGACCGCGCCGACACCGCGTGGAACCAGCAGATGCAGGAGAAAAAGTATCAGGACGGCCTGACGCAGCAGCAGTTCGACAACACCCTTGCCCAGCAGCAGTATCAGGACAAGCTCCGCCAGCAGCAGTTCACCAACGATGTGACTAGCCAACGGTTGAACATCGCGAAGGGGGAATGGGCGCTGAAGCAGTCGAAGGCGGCGCAGCAGGTCCAGAAGGCCAGCGCGGATGCGGCGGCAAAAAGCAGCACCAGCCAACTGGGCAGCACCGGCGGCCTGACCGTGGGCAAGAGCGGCGTTTCCTCCGGCGGCACCGTGCCCTACACCGCCGCCCGGATGCGCAGTCAGGGCAAGAATGATGCGGCCATCCGCACCGAGCTGCTGAAAGAGGGGTACAGCAGCGGGGAGGTGGCGAGAATCATGAGGCAGCTCAACAGCTAAACAAACAGCCGCAGTGCAGGAGATGCTTTTTCCTGCGCTGCGGCTGATTTTGTTTGAACGGGAAGAACAGAATACAGGCTTTGGGACCCGGCTGCTTTCGGGCAGAAAGCATGAGGGAGAAGCCCCGATAGACATTCCTAGGGGTCTAGGACCCGCGGGCTAAGCGACAGCCCAGTGGGCTGATCGCTTGCGGTGCAATGCACCGCCGCCCTGTTCGAACCCCACAAGGCACTGTGATAAAAAAAGATGCAGCAGCCCCGGCAGACATTCCTAGGGGTCTAGGACCCGCGGGCTAAGCGACAGCCCAGTGGGCTGATCGCTTGCGGTGCAATGCACCGCCGCCCTGTTCGAACCCCACAAGGCACTGT
>ERZ1027237.1190-NODE-1190-length-12690-cov-9.478433_pt1 | contig 12690 bp, 10 predicted proteins | sample MGYA00519264_ERZ1027237 | MGnify/ENA primary metagenome ERZ1027237 (study PRJEB26926, sample SAMN06164640) | human gut metagenome | biome: ENVO:00009003; feature: ENVO:2100002; material: ENVO:00002003 | host: Homo sapiens | place: USA | collected 2012 ...
GGCAATCACATCGGGCGGCAGGTGATTTCCTGTATTTCACAGCCAAGCAAAAGGGTGAATTTGACAACCGGGAGCAAATCAAAGCCAGACGGGAGGTTGACAATGTGGTGGAAGGAAATTATGACCAGCAGCAGAAAAGAGGATTTTCGATGAGAAGATAGCCCAATGACAAGAGGTATTCATATTCCAATACCCAATATGAATACCTCTATTTTTAGAGTTCTAAACAAAATGTATGATTATCAGTATAATGAGAAATAGTATCAATAGCCAACGATTGATTTTATTTTCTTTAGACATACGAACCGAATTGTCTTTCACTGTCTTTTTTAAGCTATCAATATCCTGTTGAGTATGTGATATAGAAGCTTTGATATTATCGCATAAAGCTCCTATTTTGGTGGTGCTAGCTGAAAGGGCATCTAAAGCCTGTCTTGCTGAATTAGAATGTATATCTAAACATTCTCTTTGAGTGACTAAAAGCTTCTCTTGTTCTAAAAGCAATTTGTTAATATTATCCAACAATTTACTTGACGACTGCGCATGATTTAACACAGATATTTGTGCATTACTCACATTCTTAATTGCTTCATCTTGATTTTTTTGAGAGATGTCTAATTCTTGCTTGACGACATTGAGGGAATCAACTATTTTGTTTGTACTATCAGAAATTATTTCAGCGATAGAAGTTAATTTGGCTGCATTATCCACAACTGCCTCTAAACTTTCAATCTGCTTCGCCATGTTGACGATATTCCGGCTGGCTTCAACTTCAAACTGTTTGACAGAAGCTGTCAACTCCTTTTTTATGTCGTCAACGATTGAAGTACAGGATTTTTCAAATTCGCTTACAATAGAAGTCGCTTGTTGTTCAATGACAGCCTTATTATTACTCAATAGTTCAATTACAGCGGAAATCGTAACTTCAATTCTTTCAAAGTTCTCAATATAAGTGTTGATTTCCGTATTTGTATGAGTATAAGCAGAAATAACATCTTCCACTTGTTGTCGGGCAGAAGCAACATCTGAAAGAGTGTTCTTCAGTTGCTCTATAGTCTGGAACAATTCATTATTTTCCATAAACGCTAATTGATATATTGCTTTTTAAAATTTTCAAGCCAATCTAATTGAAATTGGATTTCACTTATTTGTTGCCACTCATTCAATTCAGATAGTCTTGTTTCAGATAGAATATTTTTCTCTTGCATTAATTGAATGAACAATGTCATTTTTTGATAGAAATCATCATAGTTTTCTGAACGTGCCTTAAATTCTTTGTAGCCATTGATAAAGCTATCACGCATTTCATGGCGTAGATTTTTTGTATCTGTAGTATTTAAATACAACAGGCAATATACGTTCAAAAAATCCAATGCCGGATTACTGTCTGTAAGTGAACGTCGGATTAGACGAATGGCACCTTGCAGGTGTTTGATGTTATCTTTGGGTGAACCCGATGAACCGACAACGTTATCATCAACTACATCCATATATTTAAATAGAATATCATACGATGAAAATTTACCATGTTCAGTGTCCGTAGTTAGGCTATAAGGTACACCGTTTTCGGTAACATAATCCTCACGTGCAAACTTTGAATTGAAATAATAGTATATGTAATCCTTTAAATCCTCATTGACAACAGACCAACTGTCAGTCGTATTAACAGCTTGTTGGCAAAAGGATTCGATGTCTCGTATGGCACGCTCTCTTTTTTTAGCGATTTTATTATACACAAACTCAGTGATATACCCTAAACACTTTTGCATAGCGTTATCACCTTTGTATGTATAAGCCTTTTTCATTTCAACATCGGCACGTTCTTCCGTAAAATAACGCATAAGGAATAATTTGAGATAGTTGAAATAATCCTTGTCACTTCTGCGTTTGGTGACAATACGAAATTGACTATTTTGATAGTCTCGTGTATAATCATCAATAATACCGACACAACACATACGGTAAATGGCTTTTTCTACAGTTGCAACAAACTCTACTTCACCATCTTTTACATCACGAGAATCCTTAAATACCAAAATAGGATAATTCTTATTCTTTAGCCAAGCGTTGATTTGTTGTACAGATTCAAAATTAACTTCTGGAGAATATGAAATGTACGAAACGAGATTATCCCCAATCTTCGTGTCAAGCAATTCATCCATAAACCCAGATACTTGTTTATGTGATATTTCAGACAAGTTTGTATTTTCTTCATCCGTTACATCCGTAATGGATTTTGTTAAAAGATAATACATGACCATCTTTTCGAATTCTTCACCTATGAAGTTGTTATCAAAAAAGAATTTGTGAACTCCATAATCAACAGGTACTGATTCCATCAAGCGAGTACGTGGATTTTGTTCCATAAATAGCTGAGGACAATACAATATTGTCGCAAGAGCCATTCTTCTATCACGACCGGCACGACCAGCTTCTTGAACAAATGCTTCTAATGAACCTGAAAAATTAATGTTGTAAGTAAAACGTACATTGGGCTTGTCAATTCCCATACCAAACGCTTTAGTTGCAACCATAATCGAAGTTTTCCCAGCGATAAATCTTTCTTGTTCCGTAAGGACATCGCCACCAATATAAGTACTAATATTCGCACCGGTCAACTTATCTTTTAATGAAGATGCCACACCTATATTACTTGATGTATCGTTTACACCAATGCTACCACGACGATGAGGACAAAAAACAATTGCCGCAGCATTATTGGGCTGTTTTCTATACCAATCCTCAGAAATATCAACACATAGTTCTGCATTTTTTATCTCTCTCAAGATATTCTCATTTGTGATAGATTCACGCTCAATGAAACGTTGTTTAATACGGGCTATATTTTCAGGAGATTGTAGTTCCAAAAGTTTGTGATAACTTTCTTCTATTATAGCTGGTAGTGTGTCATTTTTCTTTCTGTACACATCCCACTTTGACCAGCAAGAGGTTCCATCAATTTCTATAATATGGTATTGAAGTTCTAATCGGTTTGTATTCTCATACCTGACGATAGCATCGCTGTCCAAAGGGAATGCGCCATTGCCCGATAATTCACGTTCAACATCTGCCAGCACATCAAATGAAGCAGTCGCGGTTAATCCGAAAAGCGCTATTCTGTCTGGTCTAATCGCAGATTGTTTTGGCAGTACATAATTGTAAAGATTCCTGCCCAAATGCAAGTAGGTAAACCTAAAATCGTGTCCCCATTCTGAAACACAGTGAACTTCATCAATAACTCCATAAGAAAAATATACATGTAAATCTTGCATATTATGAAGCCTACTTCTAAAACCACGAATACACAAACGTTCTGGGGAGAGGAAAACAAATTGCACCAAAGATCTTTCCATCAATTCTTCTCGTTTGGATTTATCGGAAACTGTAGAATTGATGAATGTGCAACTATCTATTGAAGCTTTTCTTAACCCATCATATTGGTCTTTCATCAAAGATATAAGTGGGTCTATTACTATAGTAATGCCGGGCTGCAATAAGGCTGCAATCTGATATGTTAATGACTTACCACTACCTGTTGGAAGCAATCCTATAACTGATAGGTTACTCATTGCCCTCGTGAGGATTGGCAACTGACCATTTCTGAACTTTTCTTTTCGGAATAGCAGATTAAGGAAATAGGTTATTTTTTTTACTTGCTCCTCATTATCTACAAAAATTCCTTGCTCATTCTTTAACACAAATGGTTTATAGTCAATTCTATCAGTTGTATAAATATATCTTTCTGCTTTTAAATTATCCTCGTCTGCTGAGAAGATTGCAAAATAACAATCATTTTTTGCTTTGAATGTGCTGAAGTCATAATCTCTATTTTTTTTACTTGAAGAATAATGAATAACTAAATCATACTCGATATTCTTAATATCATCCGTTATATGTTTAATATGATACTCGTTTAGATGCAACGGTGAACTATCATATAGTTCATTGGATATAATTGTCAATTTTATTTTTGGTAGTCTTAGTCTTTCATATTCAACGCTCATACTTGTTAATGTATTGAACATCTGCCTAAAATCCTCAAAAGCTAATGCAGCACATGGCACATCTTTTTCTTCAACAAGTACATTCCATTCAGGTAACTCAAGATTAAGCCTTTTTGATATAAGTATCTCTACAAGGAGTTTCTGAATACGCGCTATAGCCAAAGGGGAATAAGCTACCTCATTTTGAGGGATAAATTCTCCGAATTCTAATGTATTCCTTTTTCCTAAAGCTATAAAAAGATTATTTATAGCGCAACGACTATCTTCTATAATATCAAATTCGATAAGACCATTGTTAGAAGTCTCCGCATAAAAATTACCAGCTTTACAAAATGCTCTTTCTATAAACGGTGAGGGATTTGTTGCCAATCCTCTTGTTATGATATTGTTAAGAACCGCCAATATTGGATGTGGGTCATCACTAATGCTGGTACCTAAATCAAATGGGGCATATACATCAAAATAAGTAAGTGTATCAGGAAAAGACACCATATTTCTTATCATGGAAAGCTCATAAGCAGCCCGGAATTGTACAGCTGGGTAGAACTTGTACTTGATAATCTGCTGTTGCGCATTTGGCAATAGCTTTACAATGCCTATATTGTAAGTATATCCTAGTTGGTTTTTATCGGAAAGCAATTCATGTTTCTCTAACGCCAGTGGACGTTGAAAATACTTGAAAAACGAATTAATACGAAAGTTTCCACTTAAATAATATGGACTGACACATACGAGGGTGTTGCTATACAGCTTATTTGTATAAAGTATCTGAGTAAGATGTTTATGGTCAATACCACCTATATCCAAGATATTGGAAAACATTTGGTAAATAGGTGATTGGTGATTGAATGCCAAATCGTTTGCCGTAACATCATTGATTTTCTTGTTTACAGATTTGATAAATATACCTGAGGCAGCTTTAGCTATCAGATAAACTGCCCGTTCCAATGCCACCTTGGACGGTTCTATCAGAATCACCTCTTTGATGGAGCATGGTAAAACATTCTGTTTGATGTAATCAAGAATGAAAAGTGTTGCCATTCCCTGACCACATGCCCAATCAATGATGTTGATTTGACGAGGCAGTGGCTCATTCAGTAGAGCAAAAGCTTTTTCTAATTTTCCCTTGTGCCAATCTGTATAAGAAGCTAGGTAAGCATTCAATTGAAGTTCCTCTGTATATATTGTATTATCTGCATCGGAGCCTCCTTTATTGGTTATACACCAAGGTTTATGCCGATATTGAGCTGGCAGTGCATTTACTGCAGCGCATTTGATATTATCAAGAGAAACGTCATGATATTCCTCAATATTCTTTTTAAACTCGGACATGTTTATTTTCCTGTAATCGTTTCTGAAAAAGAATTATTCAGATGTTGCTTATAATTGGACTTTGCCGATAATTTATTAGTGTTTGCATAGCAATATTCACATAAATGAGGGCAAGTACTGTACTCTCCAATATCTTTGCTAATCATACAGCCGCAAAAAGCACGTTGCCCTTTATCGCTATTGTTCTTCTTTTTTACCGCATAAGTGCTATCGTCAATTTTAATGGCATCTTCTGGTATTTCAGGCATATCAAACAGTACTGGTTGCATCTTTATAATATCAACTTTAAGAAAATCCATTAAAACTTTATCTTCATGGGCAAAACGAATCATGAGATTATCATCTACGCAGTGATTATGCTCAATCCCATATTGTTGTATATCAATCTGCTCTCCACAGGTTGCCAACTGATAATTCCATTTTTTATTGAGTTCTGAAAGTTGTTTTGCAAACTCATTCATTGAGGCATCATTCCATTCAATATAATTGATACCATTCTTTTCCAAGTTTGATTTGACTTTTTTGTATGATGCTATATCTGCGAAACTAAATACAAGTTTCTCTGTATAACCAAACAACTTGTTTCCGATATATTCAATTTTCTTTAGGAGTAAATCAATGTTTATCTTATCTGTTAGAATAAGTGGGTCGAAACGCCAAATCACATGACCAACACCAAGTTGTTTTACCAAAAGCTTAAAGGTTTCAATACGTTCATCAAGCGGTGGAACACCAAGTTCCAAACGCTCATTTTCATAATCATTGAGTGTGTACTGTATATAGCATCCAATATTGTGCCCTTTCAGTTCATGCAGGTGCTCTAAAAGAGGACGTGGGTTTTTCGACCAAAAGATTATAAATCGGGTGTTTTCATAAGAAACATAACCACGTATTCCATTAAAAGGATTAGTCCATGCAGAATAACCTTTTTTTAGACGATGAAAAAACCAATCTGCATAGAACGCAGGTATATCTGTACTACGACTTGCTGATACGATTTCAGGAAGTTGCATTTCAACATCTTCTCCGTTTTCCCGTTTTTTGATAGCTTTTTTCCACGTTGCCATATTTAAAAATCAAAATCCAATGCTTTAATTTTTTTATCCAAGTATTCAAATATTTGAGCATGATATTCTTTGCCCAATCTTATAATTTGTTCTGATGGAGTAGAACGGTAACGTGCGTATATTCCATTAAAAATATTACCCAATGCCGGATCTAAATTGGCAATACGAGGTTTAATCAGCATGTCAGCCATTTGCATACCTTGTAAATGATGATCATACGCCATTAACATTGATTGGCCGAATGGATCATACGGACTATCGGGAAGTTGCTCATTTTCAGAATGGGCAAATAAATGATAAAAAACTTTATTGTACTCCCATGTTATAGAGAACCGATACGCATATAGATATGGATTGTCATTACCATCAGCAATGGCTTTACTCAAAAAATAGTAACTTAAACCAACCGCTTTTTTGATTGAATCATTATCTGAAAAGAAATCTCCTTCCATTAACTTACCTAATGTCAGAGCTATAGATTGAATATCTGATACCTTACTAAGTTGTAGAGGATCTCTTATTATAGAATCGTAAACCTTTAGCCCATACTGATGGGCTTTAGAGGTATTGCCTATATTGGCAGCATCTTGTGCCTGTTGAGCGAACTGTTCACATTCACTTATACTGCTATTGGTGTTCGCAGTCATCAAAGGGGTTTTATCTACATATCTGTACTCAATGAAAGTGTTTCTATCATACATATGTAAGACGCACTTTGACACTTTACCGTGCTCATAATAAACGATAAAGCCGTAAACGCTATAATCCACTTTTTGCCAACCAAAAGGAGACATAGCTTCAATAGGAAAGCCTCGTAGTTCAACGGAGTTTTCCGTTTTACGAACGATTTTCATCGGTTTGTCAGACATATTGGGTCTACCCAAATCATCGTTGAATACTTTAACGATGTAACCAACTCCCGATTCTAGTTTGTAACCATTGCAGCCATCAATGTTTTTATCTACACATACGGTTCTAAAACACTCTTGTAATCCCATTTTAGGCTGACCATTCTCATACCGCTGATGACAGTTTGATTTGAAAATAAAGGGCTCAATCTGTAATGTCTGCTCTCTTTCCACTTTTAATCTTGCTTGGAGTTCGGCTTCTTTTTGACGATTCTCTTCTAAACGTTTTTCTCTTTCATTTACAATGCGTTCTTCTTCAAATTTTCTATGATTAGCGGCTTCTTCCGCACGTTGTTTTTCCCGCTTTTGTTCTTCTTTTTTCTTCTTGAAGTAATCGAATAATCCCATAATATAAAATTTATAGTTATAAAACGAGAAGCGTGGCACTGCCATTAACCACGTCTTAAAGTGCAGGCCCTGAGAAAACCTTAATCAACAGATATGGTAAAGCAGCCCACGCTATAACGTGGGAACTGCCATGCCAATTCTTGTTGATTTTCGTGTTTCAGTTTCTCAGGCTTCGCACTTACAAGAGTAGCATAACGCTCCTTATATTTTCAAATGTTTGGAAAAGGTTACCCAAATCCGAATACAAAAATATAGAAAACATTTGGAAAAGAAGAATGTAGAATGAAAAAGTTTGTCTGTTTTTAAATCTTCTCTTGGCAGATTAAAAATAATAGATTATCTTTGTGCCAACAAATCCCGCCCGCTTCCCGTAAGATTAGCGTACCCAGCGGGACATTTTTTATTTATGGGACTTAGATACACGCATCAAGCCATAACCACAGAACAGCAAATTGATATACTCAAAGAAAGAGGTTTGCTCATTGATGATGTTGAACAAGCTATTGAAGTTCTTGACACCATCAGTTATTTTCGTCTTGCTGGTTATTGGCGACATTTTGAAATCGACCGTTTTTCTCATCAATTCAAAAAAGGTTGTAGCTTTGCTGATGTTATAGACCTCTATTCTTTTGACAAAGAGCTTCGTACTTTACTGTTTACCGCTATCCAAACGATTGAGGTTTCTGTACGTACCAAGATAATAAAACATTTCGCCCTCGAATTTGGTGCATTTTGGTTTATGGACGAAAGCTATGCCACTAATGAAATCCGTTTCACAGCAAATTTAGCTGTCATTCGCAAGGAGGTGTCTCGCTCGCACGATGATTTTATCACTGAGCATTTTCGTAAATATAGCGAGCCTGATTTGCCCCCTGTATGGAAAACACTGGAGGTTATCTCTATGGGCACACTTTCCAAACTCTATTCCAATTTTTCGGATGCTACTGCCAAACACGCTGTGGCAAGAGAGTTTGGTTTGAACCATCACAAATTTTTGAGAAGCTGGCTGGAATGTCTTGCCGTACTTCGTAATTGCTGCGCCCATCATTCAAGACTGTCAAATCGGGTTTTTCCTGTCAAGCCAATGATGCCTATGCATATGCCAAACACATGGATTACGGATTTCTCGTTCCGTGAACAAACACTTTATCCGCAACTCTGCTATGTGGTGTATTGGCTTAACTCCATTTCTATGGGTAACACTTTTGTTGCAGATTTCAAGCAGCTTTTATCGAAATACCCTTCAGTAAGAACCCATTTATTAGGCTTTCTTCATAATTGGGAACAAGAGCCTTTGTGGAGATAAAATAATTGCCCTGTTTCTTAAAAAGCACTGGGGCAAACCAGTTCCGTCTTTAATTGTTACCAATAAATGGATTGTTTCAAGCCCCTATAGAAAGAGAACAAAAATTACTGTGTGAAAATTAATCTACGACAAGGAGTAAGCAAGGATCAATATCAAACAAAAATCAATACCTTTGCAGTACATATGAGATAGACCAAAACAAAAGTGGAATATCGGAAACGAATAGCAAGGAAAAGAGAAGAAACGACCCAAGTTGATGTTCTTTTTGAGTTAATAATCAATAAAAGCGTTAAATCTTCATCCTTTAGAATGTACAATTAAAGGCAAAGACCATATTTCTGACTTATTATCTATAAAATATTGAGTAATAATCGGTTGTAAATACTTACGATGTCTAAGTTTAAAATCAATTAATATTTCCAATAATGTTACTATAATTGGAGCAGGAGCTTTTGCAGGTTGTGTAAATCTTACTTCAATAACAATACCAAGTAAAGTCACACAATTCGGGAGTTATTATAATGCACAAAATGGTGTTACAGAAAGTAAATGTTTTTATGGATGCAAAGCATTAAAAGAAGTGCATATAAAAAATCCAAATCCACCTGTTATTTTAGAAGATACCTTTTCAGTATATGCTGATGCTACTTTATATGTTCCAATAGGTAGTAAGGAAGCATATCAAAATCACTCTATATGGGGAAAGTTCGGAACTATTATTGAAGAATAAATAAAATAGAAAGACAGCATTTGAAGCAATTCATTTGCTGTTTTTTTATTATTATTGCAAATAAAAAGCAATGGTAAAGCCAATAGAAAATTTCTCATTTCAATATAACGAGGAAGAATATAGCCTTCTTGATTATATCTATCCAGTGGCGCAAGAGTATGCACCAGACTTTGACTATAATGAAGATACAGGTGAATCCTACATGGCAGTTTCGCAAGCTCCGGATATTTTTAAAGGAAGGTATAATACACGTAAATTACGGCATAAATTCACAGTAGAGGAATATATGCAGGATAAAGAACTGCAAGGCTATCTGCAAGCATTGGATTTGGATAGTGGGAAGTTCTGGTATCTGTTGCTCTTTTGCTATGATTATAGTTGGGGGATTTGCATGAAAGGGATTGAAATAAACAAATTTCCTGTTGAGCACATAAGAGACTTTGTAGACGTAATCTATAGCAATTATGCAGGCAGTGGCATGCTTGGGGCTATTTTCAATGAGCCAATAAGCCTAACTTTGAAGATAGGCAGGAAAAATATCGTGATTGATAACAATAATGCCATAGCCTGTATTGCCAAATTCTGTGACGACGGATTGGAAAATAACGATTTGACAGATTTATCCAACGGGCACTTTGTGGATTTAACCCGTCAAAGTTCTGATTCCGTTTCCGTATTGGCTTACTATTTTTCTAAGATGATAATTTCCGCCTTTAACCATCAGGAGCATTTGAAAGATAAAAGGAAGAAAGGGGCAAACCTTTCGGATAAGGAGAAAATGGTTATCTCCCATTCCCTGTACCTTACTGGCATTATAAACAATGAAAGCGTGAGGGAAAGCGATGAATATCTAAAGGCTATCTTAAAGAGATATAAGGATACAGAAATAAAGAAGCTTAACTCATTCTATCTTTAAAAGGAAATCTCCTACGTTAAGGGTAATCCTGTTTGTCTGTTTTTATTGGATTTTAGTCCATAAACAGATAAACAGGATTTTTTCTTGTCTGGTTTTCTGATTTTACGACATGGAAAACATTGATTGATAGATGTTTCTTGTAGGGGAACAGTATCTGTGTGTTTTTTTGTTCCTGTTAGCTCTCCGATTAAAGGGTAATCTTTGCAGTATAAAAAAAATCGGTGAGCCAGATACCCAAATAAGTCCGCAGGGCAGCGGCAGAGAACATGAGAAATAATGTAATTATGACATTGGATTTATTGAAAAATGAAAGTAAGAAGATTGCACGTTTAAGCGGTAATCGTGATTTGAATGAAAAGATTGTGAAGGCTAAGATGAAGTCACTGGAACAATACGGACAGCTAATGCCTGCCGTAGTGGTAGACGCTACTGATGCTATAAATCAAGGGCTGGAAGTCGTTGATTTTGTCACAGGCAATGTTGTAGGAAAGGAAGAAGCAGTGAATTATTTGGTGTTAGTTGACGCTAACCACCGCTATGAAGCACATTGCAGACTTTTAAAAGAGAATGAAAAATTGGACGAACCGAAATACAGGGGTGAGTTCTATTTGATGTACGCTTTGAATACAGAATTGGAAATAGCTAAGATGTTATCAGAAATCAATATCTCTACCAATCCGTGGAGGGGTGGAGATTATGCAAAAGGAGCAAAAATGAGTAATCTGAAAAAAGAACTGCCTTTGTTGGATGCTATAAATGATTTAGTAAATGAAGGATATAATTTGTCCGTAGCATCGAAGTGGCTGACCTTTACTGCAAATATTGATAAAAAGGTTATGAATTGCGCTATGGACAATATTATTCTCCCACAGCTAGAGAATACCGTAGGTTTGGAAAGAGGGCAAAGATTAATAGAAGCGGCAAAAGAACATTTCACAGAGAAAAACATAAAAAGTAGATATTTAATTGACTGGATAATATCCAAGTATAACACCACTGGCGATGATGGAAAACCCGATTTCACTGACAAAATGGAACGTTTCCTCAGAAGTATCAGCAAAGAGGATGCAGATTATATCAAAAAAGCTAAGGGTAAAACAGGCGGAGATACAAAGGAAAATCTTATCAATCAGAAATTGACTGAATTATGGAATGGATTTGAAAGATAGTCCTTTGAGAAAAAAGCCAGTGGGTATTACCTGCTGGCTTCCCTAACAAGAGTAATAACTATTAAATGATATATATTATGATTAAAGAGAGTAAAGGCAATATGTATGAGTTCGTGACACACACATGGAATCCTATTAAGGGTAAATGCTTTCATGGTTGCACCTATTGTTATATGAAAAAGATGTGTACCTGTTTGAAGGCTCCCAGACTGGATGCGGCTGAATTAACCAGCTATCTTGAATGCTCGAACTTTATTTTTGTAGGAAGCAGTATTGATATGTGGGCAAAAGACATACCAAGCCACTGGATAAAAATCGTTTTGGACTATTGCGATAAGTCTGCCAACAAATATCTGTTTCAGAGTAAGAATCCTTCCAGAATATTGGATTTTATAACTCACCCTGTATTTCACCATTCAGTGGTTTGTACGACCATAGAAACTAATAGGTCTTATCCAGATGTGATGTACAACTCACCAGAGATAGAGGAAAGGGTACGGGCAATGGAAAAGATTGCGGATTCGGGTATAGATACCTATGTTACGGCAGAACCGTTGATGCAGTTTGATTTGGATGAAATGGTAGAGTACATAAGGCGATGTAATCCGAAGCAAGTCAATATAGGACGGAATACCAACAGAAAAGTAGAGTTACCAGAACCAACAGCAGATGAAGTGAAAGCACTTGTGAAGGAACTGGAAAAATTCACAAAGGTGGAGATAAAGAAAAACGCGAGAATATGGTTTAAGTGAGAAGATATAACCTAGAACTGGAAAATCCAATTAGCATTTCTGCTAGTTGGATTTTTTATTTCCAGAAGTGGTAGTTAAGTTACATTCAATAGTATCGCAATATAAAAACAGAATAAAGAATTATCTTACAACTATTTCATAAATACAAAATACACAGC
>ERZ1027237.1217-NODE-1217-length-12465-cov-6.126833_pt1 | contig 12465 bp, 15 predicted proteins | sample MGYA00519264_ERZ1027237 | MGnify/ENA primary metagenome ERZ1027237 (study PRJEB26926, sample SAMN06164640) | human gut metagenome | biome: ENVO:00009003; feature: ENVO:2100002; material: ENVO:00002003 | host: Homo sapiens | place: USA | collected 2012 ...
ATCAACTACTATGACACTACAGAGACAGTCCGGTACAAGATGGTCAGATGTAACAAGCTGGTTTGATTCTACAACAGGCTATAATTTGATTTTGTCTAAGAATTACGTTGCTGGCACAAGAGGAAATTATCGTGTACGTGCAGTTTATACTGTGAATGGTGAAACAATAACAACATATAGCAGTACAGTCACCTATTAGCAGTAAAGGGAGAAAGTTATTTCGAGATATAAGAATGAGCAAAAAATACGGGAGAAAAGCACGAGAGGCATGAGCAATATTTATATCGACTGTAAAATCGGTATATCAGAGGATGAAAAATGAATATATTCACAATCAAAATCATAGCATTAATCCTGATGCTGATGGACCATATAGGCGAGTTCTTTCCGGACTCGCCTATATGGTTTCGGTGGCTGGGAAGATTAGCGGCACCGCTGTTTTTCTATGCACTGGCGGTGGGGTTCCAGCATACAAGAAATCGAAAGAAATATCTGCTGCGTCTATATTTGGCAAATGTCGGAATGGTATTTTTTAATCAGATTATGTGTATGCTGCAGAGAAAACTGGACTATGTGGCGTATCAACCGAAAAATCATAATATATTTACAACCCTGTTTTGCGCCGGCGTGCTTATCTGTATATGGGAAAACCGGAAAGAGAAGAAAAAGTTTTTTACATACATTGGGATATATATCTTCTGGCAGGCTATGGTGATGGGACTTGCAATTCTGGCAGAGGCGTTTGATTGCGTATGGCGCGGTAATGCGCTGTTGCAAACAGTCTTACGGACAAATTATATTTTCCCGCTACTGGGTGGAATCTGGGATGCGGAAGGCGGCGTGTTCTTTATTGTGCTGGGAGTATGGCTGTATTGTGCAGTAGAGAACAAGTGGAAGCTTGCACTGCGTTATATCCTGTTCTGTGGGGCGTATATGTTTATGTGCCAGGGAGATATCCTGTATCGGATTATGAGCAGGTTTTCTTTTTGGGGCTATCATAAATTGGCGGATGTCATATATTATGGCAGTTCGTTTGTGGGCATTCCTCTTGGAACATCGGATTTATCCCTGCTTACGGAGTTCTATCAATGGATGATGATAGGCGCATTGCCAATTATGCTGGCGTGTAACAGAAAGAGGGGCAAAAGCCTTAAATGGCTGTTTTATGCGGCATATCCGCTGCAATTTCTGGTATTGTATGGTATAAGTTATTATAAAATGCTATAAATAAGAAAGGTATATCGGCTGCTGTCGGTATACCTTTTTTGCGGGAAATTTGCAAAGCATATTTCTTTGATTAAATTCTTAAATCAAGATTTATTTACTGTAGGAATTGCGGTACTGTACTGGTGTCATCTCATATTTCTTTTTAAAGAGGCGGTTGAAATGCTCTACATTCTGATAACCCACGGAGTATGCAATGTTTTCAACAGTCATATTTCCGTTCTTTAAAAGAGTTCTTGCTTTTTTCATGCGGACACCCTGAACCAGTTCAATGAATGTTTGACCGGATTTTTCCTTAATATATTTGGAAATGTACGGCTCAGAGAGATGGAACTGTTTTGCCATATCCTCTAAGGTAACGGTCTGGTAGTTTGTCTGAATGTAATTCTTCATTTCCATTAAGCGCTTATCCTGAATCTCAACACTGGATTTTATGGAAGGAACCTGGTTTACTGCAACAACCAGTGCGCTGATAGAGGATTTGATGATATCGTCGTCGATGCCAACACCCCAGTACATCTGACCATAGCAGGTGATTCCTACATAGGACATAGCTTTGGAAGAAGAACCATGGCTCAAAGCGTGCTCTTCGTATACGGACAGCTCATAGCTGATGCCGAAGTACTGTTTGATAATGTTGCTGACAGCATCCAGACGGCCATTTCCGTTGGCACTTACCAGGCGGTTCTGTCCACCATGAACAATAGTAGCTTCTGCCATAATACCATCCACCTGTTTGAAGTGGCATTCTTCAATCTGGAAGTAAGGCTGGCGTTTTACATACTTATCTTCAAAGATTTCATATACCCAATGTGGAGACAGCTCTTTGTGCTCTTCATCGGAAACATGTTTTACCAGATAGCCGACTTCCTCACGCATTTTCTCTGGCAGAGAAATGCCAAAGTTCTGTTTCAAAATGTAGTTTACGCCGCCTTTACCGGACTGGCTGTTGATACGGATAACGTCAGAATCGTAAGTTCTGCCCACATCCATTGGGTCAACCGGAAGATAAGGGACAGACCACTCGTTGAGTTTTTTCTCTTCACGCCATGCCATACCTTTGGCAATGGCATCCTGATGGGAACCGGAGAAAGCGGTAAATACCAGATCACCGGCATATGGCTGACGTTCGTAAACGTGCATTCTGGTAAAACTTTCATATTTCTCACGGATTGCAGGCAGGTTAGAGAAGTTAAGTTTCGGATCAACGCCGTGTGAGAACATATTCATGGCAAGTGTGATGATATCTACATTACCGGTACGCTCACCATTACCGAAAAGAGTTCCTTCGATACGGTCGGCTCCGGCAAGAATACCAAGCTCTGCGTCACAGACACCGCAGCCACGGTCATTGTGTGGATGCAGGGAAAGTGTTACGGCATCACGATATTTCAAATGTTTGTGAATGTATTCTACCTGAGTGGCAAATACATGCGGCATTGCATTTTCGACAGTGGTTGGAATATTAATGATTGCTTTATTAGAAGCCTTTGGCTGCCATACATCAAGTACTGCGTTGCAGACTTCCACGGCATAGTCCACTTCAGTTCCCGGAAAACTTTCCGGGCTGTATTCGAAGGAGAAGTTACCTTCAGTCTCAGAAGCCAGTTTATTCAAAAGCTTTGCCCCGTCAATGGCGATCTGTTTTACTTCCTCTTTACTCTTTTTAAATACCTGCTCACGCTGTGCAACAGAGGTAGAATTGTAAAGATGAATGACTGCGTGCGGAGCACCTTTTACCGCTTCAAAGGTTTTCTTGATGATATGCTCTCTTGCCTGGGTCAGAACCTGGACGGTAACATCGTCCGGAATCATATTGCGGTCGATTAAGGCGCGCATAAAGTTGTATTCTGTCTCGGAAGCAGCAGGGAAACCAACTTCAATTTCTTTGAAACCGATTTTAACCAGCATTTCAAAGAACTGCAGCTTTTCCTCTAAGCTCATCGGCTCAATCAGAGCCTGGTTGCCATCACGTAAATCAACGGAGCACCAGATAGGCGGCTTGTCGATATAATCCTTCTTTACCCAGTCATAAGTACATTCAGGCGGCATAAAATATGCACGCTGATATTTTTCATATCCTTTCATATTGAACCTCCAAAAAAATATTCTGATTATGTTGCAGTGTTACTCGCGTAAAAAAAATCTTCCGTCTCTATCATTCGAAGATGAATCATAGAGACGAAAGAAAACTTTCGCGGTACCACTCTATTTCATGTTGTTACATGCACTCATTGGCACTATCATGCCATTCCCGGGTAACGGTGGGAGTCCGTCGCAACCTACTATAGGGTTCAGCCGGCAGCTTCAAGGCGAGTTCACTGTATTCCTTCTGCCGTCTTGCATCAACCGGCGGCTTTCTGAGAGAATTCCTGACAGTTACTATTCCTTTTCATAGCCTTTTTCAAATGTCTTTGGTAATACTAACACAAAAAAGTGCGTTTGTGTATGATTAAATTTAATCACTTATATTGATATATTTTAATAAGGAATCTGACCGCTCTTGCTATATTTATTCCAAACACTCTGATACTGGAAAGTTGCCACAATAGCATAAATTGCTGCCACAAGAATCAGCCATCCGCCAAACGTTCCTGACGAAAGGAATACGTAAATGGTATTAATGACGCCATAGACACAAAGTAAAATAGAGCATACACGGCTCTGCGCAAGATGAATAGCAAGTCCGAGTCCGAGCATAATTGCAACATCAATCAGTGAGGTATAAGTATGTAAAAAAGCAATAAGAAGCAGATTAATTCCTACACATATATAAATGATAACAGAAGAAGCAATAATATTTCCTCTGTATTTCTTGCAGAGTGGAGAATGATAGAAATCGTGTTTACTCATTCCCTGTGGAACCTGATTCGGTACAGCGTATGGATTGCCATAAGGATATTGCTGAGCATTGTTAAACTGAGGCTGTCCATTATAAGGGTTCTGCTGAGCATTGTTAAACTGAGGCTGTCCATTATAAGGGTTCTGCTGAGCGTTATTAAATTGGGGCTGTCCATTATAAGGATTTGGCTGTCCGTTGTATGGACGCTGGTTTGGCATTGGAGCCGGTGCACCGCAGTTCGGGCAGGTTCTAAAGTTATCCGGATATTGTGTTCCACATGATTGACATTGCATAAAATGTCTCCCCCTTTTGTATTCATTATATTATATAAGGTAATGCAGATGTATTGTATTCAGGTCGTTGACAGAATGAAATCATCTTTCTCTCAAAAACCTTAAAAATATCATCGAATCACCTATATCATATTATTCTATCTGTTTTCCTGATATCTGTAAACAATAAAATAAGAAGAAATCCCCATCTGCCTTACACACTGGCATCAATATGAGCTGCTTTTTTGCGGAGCCCGGAAAGATGGATATTAATTTCGCGTCGTACAGACTGAGCAGTGACAGGTTCTTCACCAGACTTATCGTCATGCTCTGCTTTGACCAAATCGGCAGTGTGCTTATCTGAGCCATCATCCGCTGCACCCACAGACTCTTCGGCAGAATCTGAACCGGAAGAGATTTCTGCATTATCGGTAGAATCGGATGTCGTTGCATCGGTTGAATCGGCAGAACTTTTATCCTTATCGGCTGGACTTACATCTTCGTAAGGCTCTTTGTCCGGTTTTGTCTGATATTCCGGCGTCTTGGTATAATCATTGTGTTCTTTTTCAATGGCATAGGTACGCTTTAAAATCTGCTCTAACATAGCCTTTTTCTTGGCTTTTGGAATGTGTGGGTCATTGGAAACCGTCTTAACCTCAGACATAAACTGACCCATCTTATAGAGCTTTAGCTTCTCAACGTCCTTTTTGGTACGGCAGTTTTGAAGCTGTTTACGGTAAGCTGCCACTTCTTCCTTTAGCTTTTCATGTTCTTTTAGGGCATCCGGATTGACTTTTTCTAAATACTGTTCTTCCTCCGGAGTTAATTCCTGACCGGAATCTAATTTTGCCTGAAGCTCCTGCTGGAAATTACTTTCATGCATCTGGGAAATCTGTTCCTGATAATGCTGTAACAGGCGTTCCTCCTGGGTCAGCTCCTGGTTCCGTTCTTTTTTGGTGGGACGCTGCGGGAGCCCCTATTCCTTCTTGCGTTGGGAAAGAACCACAAGTGAGTTTTCGAGTTTGAGATTCATATCTTTTCCTCCTTGAAAAGTTCTGTGAAAATCCATTTTCACATATGCTGTTTATGAGAATCTACTATATAAATAATATCGGCAAAATAAAATAAGACTTTACAACAAAACAAACAATTGCTATTCTAAATATTAAGTAATTTAAGAGGAGGACATTTTATGTTTAACAGTAACGTGCTGTGGATTCTTGCGGCATTTGTGGTATATATGGGTGTGATGATTGCCATAGGTGCGAAATATATGAAAAGTACAAAGAATTCAGAAGATTATTTTCTTGGAGGAAGAGGCTTAAGCGGCTGGGTGGCAGCATTAAGCGCACAGGCATCTGATATGAGCGGATGGCTTCTGATGGGACTTCCGGGTGCGGTATATGCATTTGGAACCGGTCAGGCATGGATTGCTATTGGACTGTTTATTGGAACGGTCTGCAACTGGATATTTATTTCCGGAAGACTGCGCAGATATACCATCCGTGCCAATAACTCCCTGACTTTACCGGAGTATTTCCAGAATCGTTTCCATGATAAGAAGAATGTGTTGTTGTGTATTTCTTCTATAGTAATAGTCGTATTCTTCCTGGTATATACTGCATCTGCATTTGCAGCAGGCGGAAAATTGTTCCATGCAGTAACCGGTGTTGATTATACCGTAGCTTTAACCATCGGTGCAGTTGTTATTTTACTGTATACCTTCATGGGAGGTTTTATGGCAGTATGTGTAACAGACTTTATCCAGGGAATGCTGATGCTGGTTGCACTTCTTGCGGTGCCTCTGATGGCATATGCGGTGGTAAGTGGCAATGGCGGATTAAGAGAACTTTTAGATGCCAGCGGAGTAGCAGGAGGAAGCGATTCCTATATGAGCCTCTGGCAGAATGGTGGAGAGCCATATCGTGCCATCGATATTATTTCACAGCTCGCATGGGGATTGGGATATTGCGGAATGCCTCATATCCTGACCAGATTTATGGCGGTAAAGAGCCAGAAAGAATTAAATAAATCCAAAGGTATTGCAATTGTCTGGGTAGCATTATCCTTAACCTTTGCCTGCATCATCGGTGTGGTTGGAAGAGCGTACCTGTATCCGGAAGTGCTTGGAAGCGCCGGGGCAGATTCTGCGGAAAATGTATTCATTAATATGATTACACATTTGTTTACGAAGCAGTATGCATTGCCGTTTGTTGCAGGAATCTTCCTGTGCGGAATCCTTGCAGCAATTATGTCTACTGCAGATTCACAGCTTTTAGTAACTGCATCTTCCGTATCAGAAGATATATACAAAGGTGTAGTAAATAAAGAAGCAAGTGATAAAAAGGTTCTTATGGTCAGTCGTATTACCGTAGTGGTAGTTGCGATTATTGCTTATATCATTGCACTGAATCCGAACAACTCCATTATGGGACTGGTATCCAATGCATGGGCAGGCTTTGGCGCTGCATTTGGACCACTGGTAGTATTGTCACTATTCTGGAAGCGTACGAACAAACCGGGAGCAATTGCAGGAATTGTATCCGGTGGTGTGGCGGTTATCATCTGGGATTATATTCCTTTGATGAAAAACGCAGACGGTGCCATGGTAACACTTGGAACCGGAACCGGAATCTATTCCCTTCTGGTAGGATTCTTCTTAAGTTTAATCTGTATCGTAATTGTGAGTCTTTGTACCAAAGCTCCAAACGAAGAAATGCAGAAAGAATTTGCAGACGTTGCTGACAAGAGCATAGAATTATAATAGAAAAGAAAAGCTGTTTATTTGCAATGGGCAAAAGGGTGCCGGCAAGTAAACAGCTTTTTATAATGAAAAAACAAGGCAGAAGTGAAAATACTGCAAAAAAGATAGAAAATGGATTGTACGCAAAAAAATACAATTTTTCTGAAAAAAGTATTGCAAAAGCGAAACCTGTCGTGTATACTAATCCTTGCTGTGACATTGATAGCGTAGAAGCGTGAGGTTGCTGCCCGCTGTGGCAGGTTTTCCGTGGAGCGAATGTCAAGTTAGGAAACTGGCGACAAGTCACTGTATCACGAATATGGTCTACAGAGGTAGAAACAACGTGTGTAAAGCTTATGACACACACGGAGAAGTGTACAGTCACCGCTTGTCGTACTGAATTAAAGTGCGAAAAGGAGGCGACTTTTTTTATGGCAAGTCAAGTAATGAGAATCACATTGAAAGCTTATGATCACAAATTAGTAGATTCATCAGCAAAAAAAATCATCGAGACTGTAAAGAAAAACGGATCACAGGTGAGCGGACCGGTGCCGCTGCCAACTAAGAAAGAGGTAGTTACCATTCTTAGAGCAGTACACAAGTACAAAGATTCCAGAGAACAGTTCGAGCAGAGAACTCATAAGAGACTGATTGATATCATTGCTCCGACACAGAAAACAGTTGATGCATTATCAAGATTAGAAATGCCGGCTGGTGTCTACATCGATATCAAAATGAAATAAAGTCAAAACAAGTAGTAAATCCTGAGGGGCCGCAAGGCTTTCTAGGATGAACGGGAAACCGTTCCGCTGTAGAAAAAACAGGAGGAAAGATAATGAAGAAAGCAATTTTAGCAACAAAAGTCGGAATGACTCAAATCTTCAATGCAGACGGCGTATTAGTGCCGGTAACTGTATTACAGGCTGGTCCTTGTGTAGTAACACAGATTAAAACTGTTGAAAACGACGGATACAGTGCAGTACAGGTTGGTTTTGTTGACAAGAAAGAAAAAGTTGTAAACAAAGATGCCAACGGTAAGAAAGAAATCAGAAACAGACATGGCGTAAACAAAGCTGAAATGGGACATTTCAAAAAAGCTGGTGTGTCTGGAAAGAGATTTGTAAGAGAGTTCAAGCTTGAAAATGCAGCTGATTATAATCTTGCAGATGAAATCAAAGCAGATATCTTTGCAGAAGGCGATCATGTAGACGCAACTGCAATTTCTAAAGGTAAAGGATTCCAGGGCGCTATTAAGAGACTTGGTCAGCATAGAGGACCTATGGCTCACGGTTCTAAATTCCATCGTCATCAGGGTTCCAATGGTTCCTGTTCTACACCTAGCCGTGTATTCAAGGGCAAAGGAATGCCGGGACATATGGGAAGCGTTAAGATTACAACTCAGAACCTTGAAGTTGTAAGAGTAGACGCAGAGAACAACCTGCTTTTAATCAAAGGTGCTGTTCCAGGACCTAAGAAAGCTTTAGTAACAATCAAAGAATCAGTAAAAGCAGCAAAATAGTGCATTTAAGAAAGGAGGAACACACAGATGGCTAAAGTATCTGTTTATAATATGGAAGGCAAAGAAGTTGGCAATATGGACTTAAACGATGCTGTATTCGGTGTAGAAATTAACGAACATCTGGTACACATGGCAGTAGTTCAGCAGTTAGCTAACAATCGTCAGGGAACTCAGAAAGCTAAGACACGTTCTGAAGTATCCGGTGGCGGAAGAAAACCTTGGAGACAGAAAGGAACTGGTCATGCAAGACAGGGTTCAACAAGATCTCCGCAGTGGACTGGCGGTGGTACAGTATTCGCTCCAGTACCAAGAGACTATTCTTTCAAATTAAACAAGAAAGAAAAGAGAGCAGCTTTAAAATCTGTTTTAACATCTAAAGTTCAGGAAAATAAATTCATCGTTGTTGATGAGCTGAAATTAGACGAAATCAAAACAAAGAAATTCGCAGAGGTTATGAACAATCTGAAAGCAGACAAAGCATTAGTTATTTTAGGCGATATGGATACAAACGTAATCAAATCCGCTGCAAACATTGCAACTGTTAAGACAACACAGACCAGCGAAATGAACGTATTTGATGTATTGAAATATGACACAGTAGTAGCAACAAAGGCTGCTGTTGAAAAAATCGAGGAGGTGTATGCATAATGGCAAACGTACAGTATTATGATGTAATCCTCAAACCAGTAGTAACTGAGAAGAGTATGGCAGCTATGGGAGAAAAGAAATATACTTTCTTAGTACATCCGGAAGCTAACAAAACCATGATCAAAGAAGCAGTTGAGAAAATGTTCGAAGGCGCTAAGGTTGCCAAGGTTAACACAATGAACCAGGAAGGCAAGAACAAAAGACGTGGTGCTGTAGTTGGAAAAACTGCGAAAACAAAGAAAGCTATCGTTCAGTTAACAGAAGATAGTGCAGATATCGAGATTTTCTCCGGACTGTAAAATCCGGGAAACTCAGCTAGGCACAGAAAAGTGCGATAATAAACTTATTTATTGAAAGGAGAAAAACAATGGGAATTAAGACATACAACCCATATACACCTTCCAGAAGAAATATGACTGGATCTGATTTCTCTGAAATCACAAAGAAGACTCCTGAGAAATCCCTTACAACTTCTTTAAAGAAGAACTCCGGTCGTAACAATCAGGGTAAAATTACAGTAAGACACCAGGGTGGTGGAAACAGAAGAAAATACAGAATCATCGACTTCAAGAGAAGAAAAGATGGTATCCCGGCAACTGTAATCGGAATCGAGTACGATCCAAACAGAACAGCTAACATCGCTTTAATCAGTTATGCAGATGGCGAGAAAGCATATATCCTTGCTCCAGAAGGATTAACAGACGGAATGACTGTTATGAACGGAGCAGAAGCAGAAGTAAGAGTTGGAAACTGCTTACCACTGGAGAACATCCCGGTAGGTACCCAGGTACACAACATTGAGTTATACGCTGGCAAGGGCGGACAGTTAGTACGTTCTGCAGGTAACAGCGCACAGTTGATGGCTAAAGAAGGAAAATACGCAACACTTCGTCTTCCTTCAGGAGAAATGAGAATGGTTCCTCTGAACTGCCGTGCATCCATTGGTGTAATCGGTAACGGTGACCACAACCTTGTAAATATCGGTAAAGCAGGACGTAAACGTCACATGGGTATCCGCCCGACAGTCCGCGGTTCTGTTATGAACCCGAATGACCATCCACACGGTGGTGGAGAAGGTAAGGCACCAGTTGGACGTCCAGGTCCATGTACACCTTGGGGCAAACCTGCTCTTGGACTTAAGACACGTAAGAAGAAAAAAGCTTCTAACAAGTTAATCGTAAGAAGAAGAGACGGCAGAGCTATTAAATAGTAGATAGGAGGAAATAAAATGGCAAGATCACTTAAAAAAGGACCATTTGCAGACGAAAGCTTACTGAAAAAAGTAGATGCTATGAACGCAGCAAATGATAAATCAGTTATCAAGACATGGTCACGTCGTTCCACAATTTTCCCATCCTTCGTTGGACATACAATTGCTGTTCATGACGGAAGAAAACATGTTCCTGTATATGTCACAGAGGATATGGTTGGACACAAACTCGGTGAGTTCGTAGCAACAAGAACTTACAGAGGCCATGGAAAAGACGAGAAGAAATCAGGCGTTAGATAAATAGAATTTTGAAAGGAGGTTTCACTCATGGCAAAAGGACATAGAAGTCAGATTAAGAGAGAAAGAAATGCAGTAAAAGATACTAGACCTTCCGCAAAGTTGTCTTATGCAAGAATGTCAGTTCAGAAAGCTTGTTTCGTATTAGATGCTATCCGCGGTAAAGATGTTGAGACGGCACTTGCGATTGTAACTTACAATCCAAGATACGCATCAAGCGTAATAGAGAAGTTATTAAAATCTGCTATTGCAAATGCAGAGAGCAATAACGGAATGAGCACAGAAAACCTTTATGTTGAGGAGTGCTACGCAAACAAAGGACCAACAATGAAGAGAATCAGACCAAGAGCACAGGGTAGAGCTTACAGAATCGAGAAGAGAACAAGCCACTTAACAATTGTGCTGAATGAAAGATAGGAGGGCAAACATGGGACAGAAGGTTAATCCTCATGGCTTAAGAGTCGGCGTTATCAAAGACTGGGATTCCAAATGGTACGCAGAATCTGATTTTGCTGATTTCTTAGTAGAAGACTATAACATCAGAAGATTTCTGAAAAAGAAATTATATGCTGCAGGTGTTTCTAAGATTGAAATCGAAAGAGCATCCGACAGAGTAAAGGTTATCCTTTACACAGCTAAGCCAGGCGTTGTAATCGGTAAAGGCGGAGCTGAAATCGAGAAAGTAAAAGCTGAATTACAGAAATTTACAGACAAGAAACTTGTTGTAGATATCAAAGAAGTAAAGAGACCAGACAGAGATGCTCAGTTAGTAGCTGAGAACATTGCACTTCAGTTAGAGAATCGTGTTTCTTTCCGTAGAGCAATGAAATCCTGCATGGGAAGATGTATGAAAGCTGGAGCAAAGGGTATTAAGGCATCCGTATCCGGACGTCTTGGCGGAGCTGATATGGCTCGTACCGAGTTCTATTCAGAAGGAACTATTCCACTTCAGACATTAAGAGCAGATATCGATTATGGATTTGCTGAAGCAGACACCACATACGGTAAAGTTGGTGTTAAAGTTTGGATTTATAAAGGAGAAGTACTTCCTACAAAAGGAAATAAGGAAGGAGGAGTTCAGTAATGTTAATGCCTAAGAGAGTAAAACATCGTAAACAGTTCCGTGGTTCTATGGCCGGAAAAGCGATGAGAGGAAATAAAATTACAAATGGTTCCTACGGTATCGTAGCACTTGAACCATGCTGGATTCGTTCCAATCAGATTGAGGCAGCCCGTATTGCTATGACAAGATATATCAAGCGTGGTGGCCGTGTCTGGATTAAAATTTTCCCAGACAAACCAGTAACTGCAAAACCAGCAGAAACCCGTATGGGTTCCGGAAAAGGAACTTTAGAGTACTGGGTAGCTGTAGTAAAACCAGGACGTGTATTATTTGAAATCTCTGATGTATCTGATGAGGTTGCAAAAGAGGCATTACGTCTTGCTACACACAAATTACCTTGTAAATGCAAAGTGGTTTCTCGTGCAGACTTAGAAGGCGGTGAATCAAATGAAAACTAGTAAATATTTAGAAGAATTAAACACACAGTCCGCTGCTGATTTAAAAATGCAGTTGGTTGAAGCTAAAAAAGAACTTTTCAATTTGAGATTCCAGAACGCAACAAATCAGCTGGATAACACGAGCAGAATCAAAGAAGTTAGAAAGAATATTGCCAGAATCCAGACCCTGTCTCTTATACACATCTGACG
>ERZ1027237.1234-NODE-1234-length-12386-cov-5.076474_pt1 | contig 12386 bp, 12 predicted proteins | sample MGYA00519264_ERZ1027237 | MGnify/ENA primary metagenome ERZ1027237 (study PRJEB26926, sample SAMN06164640) | human gut metagenome | biome: ENVO:00009003; feature: ENVO:2100002; material: ENVO:00002003 | host: Homo sapiens | place: USA | collected 2012 ...
CCACCAGCATGACCGGCTATGGCAACGGCAAGTTCGGCCCTGAGGACAGCGTGACGCGCGCCCAAGTCGCCCAGATCTTCCATCGACTCCTGAAGGATCAGAATGTGGCGATCACCGCCAGCTTCTCGGATGTGGCTGACGATGCATGGTATGCGAAGGCTGTCAACACGCTTGCTTCTCTCGGCATCATCAAGGGTACCAGCGAGGGCAAGTTCGACCCGAACCGTGCGATCACCCGTGCAGAGTTCTGTGCGATTGCAACTCGCTTTGCGAAGGTAGCAAGCACGGTCAAGAATCCGTTCGCGGACATCAATGAGCAGGATTGGTACTACACGGCAGTAACGACTGCGGCCAGCTACGACTGGGTCAATGGCATGAGCGATGGCAATTTCCATCCGCACGATGTCATCAGCCGTGCGCAGGCGGCGACCATCATCAACCGGATGCTGGGCGCGGCGGCGGACCGCAGCTATGTGGACAGCCATGTGACGAATCCGTACACGGATGTCAGCACGACCTACTGGGCCTACTATCAAATCATCGAGGCGTCCATTGCCCACGACCATGACTACGATAAGGAAGGCGTGGAGATCTGGACTGGCCTGAAGTAAGGTAGTATCCCCAACGCAAAGGAGGGAGGGGCCGGAAACGGCCCCTTTCTTCTCTAAGTGCCTATCTTCCATGGATGGGCATTTAGAGAAGAAAATTACTTCGCCCCTTGCAATTCAAATCTATGGAGGAAGCAATTTTATGAGAAAACACCAAGCGCATCCATTCACCGTAAAAGCGGTGTCGGCGGCCTTGACTGCCGCACTGCTGCTTGCCCCGGCGCAGAGCATCGCCTACGCCGCAGATGCAGGCAACACACAGCCGCAGGAACAGCAGATCTCGGCATTTCAGTTCAAGTATCCTACGGAGCACACCTTCGCGGAGATCAATCAGTTCTACGCAGAGCATCCGTATGACACTTCTCTGCCGGACAAGTATGACATCCAGCCGGACATCTCCAACGAGGAGATCAACACCCGGATCGGAACGGACACATCTGCTTTGCTGGACGCAAAGGGCAAAGCAGACCGAGATACGCTGGCGGGCAGCTTGTCGCAGGAAACGCTGGACAATGCCCTCAATGCCACCAACTTCATGCGCTACAGTGCAGGATTGCAGCTGCTCTATATCCACACCAATGACCGCATCGGCGGCTATCAGTGGAGAGCGCAGGCTGGTGCGGCTCTGATGGCAGAGCTGAATACCATCACCCATAATGTCGATGGAAATGAAGCACTGGCGGCAGGCGTTGTGAGTGGTGTGTTCGGATGGGCAAAAGCAGGCCCCGGCGGCTCCAACATCGTGGCGGGCAGCGGCGTGGCGAATAAGATGGTCAACAGCTTCATGCCGGACATCGGAAATGACAGGACCGGCCTTTCCCATCGCAGCTACATCCTCAACCCCGGCCTTTCCGGGACCGGTTTCGGGGCTGCCGACCTCTCCGGCACGACAAATCCCAAGACCGGCAAGGCGCGTGGCTCTGCGGTGGCTATGTTCGTAACCTATTTTGGCGGCGACCCGGATAGCCTGTCTGCCGTCCTGTGGCCTTCCCGCAGACAGCCTATCGAGACCTTTCAGGCGCGTGGCACATGGCAGATGAGCTACCCGGAGGGCAACCCCTATCAGGGCAATCCGTGGAGCTATTTCATCAATACGGACAGCGCCAAGGTGGATACCTCCACCCTGAAGGTGACGCTGGAGTGCGACGGGAAGCCAACGGATGTGCTGGACTTCAACAATCTCACAGCGGCGGAAAAATCCGAGAACCGTCTGTTTACCATCGGCAGCAGTCCCCTCAAGCGACTTATCGCCTTCCGCCCTCATGTTGCCTATGGCGCGGGAGATAAGGTCAAGGTGACCATCGAGGGCATCGTGGACGCACAAAATCTGCCGATTTCCGTAAGCTATGATGTCCACTTCTTCCAGACCGGCACCGAGCCGCACCCCAATCTGGAGCAAACCGCTGTGAGCAGAACAGCAGCAGATACGGCGGAGTTCCGGTTCACTGCCGACTACGCTGGTACGATGCACTATCTTGTGCTGGACGCCGATCAGCCGGAGCCAAGTGCAGACGCGGTGTTGGGGGGCACGAAGCTGGCCCTCGGCACTGACGAAGCTCTTCTCGCCCTCACCGGTCTGACCGGGAACAGTGCGAAGAAGCTCTATTACATCACTGCCAGCAGCACGGCTGCGGGCAAGGACCATACGACCGCTGACAAAAGCGGCGAGATGAGTGCGGTAAAGTCCATCAACATTGAGGAATATGTCGCGCCGTCTATGACGCTGACCGATACGGCGGCAGTCCGCGAGAGCAAAAGCACCGGTACTGTGACCTTCACCGCACCCGTTGCGGGTACTTATCACTATATCGTGCGGGATGTATCCGAACTGATTTGCGATCATACCGAAGTCCTCACCGGTACGGAGGCTGTGATGACGGTTGGCGAAAATCAGATCGCTTTGGCCGGTCTGACGGACAATGCCGCAAAGAGTGTATTTCTCTACGCGCAGGGCACGGACGGCAGCAACAGCGCCGTCACCCGCATCGAGCTTCCGGCGTATCAGCCTGCTGCTCCGTCTGTGACCGCGCCTACGGCAAACACCCTGACCTACAACGGCACCGCACAGCCGCTGATCACCGCAGGCAGCACCAGCGGTGGCAGGATGGAATATCGCCTGGGCAATACCGGTGATTATAGCACCGATGTCCCCACGGCGACCGATGCCGGGACATACACCGTTTGGTACAAGGTCGTGGGTGATGATACACATGACAGTGCCGCAGAGCAGAGCTTTTCCGTGAGCATTGCGAAGGCCAAGGTCACAGCAACAGCGAAAAGCTATACCATCCAGACCGGTGACAAAGCGCCCGACCTGACAGCGCCCGTCCTCGGTGAGCATTACATCGTAGACGGCTTGTTCGGCGGCAATGCGTTGGACGGAACCGCTGTGCTTACCTACGAAAAGAATGGTACGACAGTTACCCCGGACACAAGCGTAGCAGGGATCTACGACATCGTACTCTCTGGTGTGACGGAGCCTGCTGGCGGTAACTATCAGCCCATCGTCCTGCAAGCCGGTACGCTGACCATTTCCAATCGACCCAGCAGCGGCGGCAGTGGCAGTCACAGCGGCAGCAGTACGCCGACCCATGCGGTCAGCACAGGCAAGGCAGCAAACGGAAGCGTTTCGCTGAATACCACGCGGGCGGCACAGGGCAGCCGAGTGACGATCACGGTCAAGCCGGATGTCGGTTATCAGCTCGCGTCCCTGACGGTCAGGGACGGTAACGGCAACGCTGTTGCCGTTACGAAACAGACTGAAACAACTTACACCTTCACCATGCCCTCCGGCAAGGTCAGCGTGGATGCGGCCTTCTCCAAAATCGAATCTATCAACTTCCGCGATGTGAAGGCAAGCGACTACTTCTACGATGCCGTCCAGTGGGCGGTGGAAAAGGGCATCACCGAAGGTACCAGTGCGAACACTTTCTCGCCCAACGCAAGCTGCACCCGCGCGCAGATGGTGACCTTCCTCTGGCGCGCTGCCGGTTCTCCGGCTCCCAAGAGTACGACCAATCCCTTCCGGGATGTCCGCAGCACGGATTACTACTATGACGCAGTTCTGTGGGCGGTGGAGAACGGTATCACCAGCGGAACCGGCGCAGATACCTTTGCACCGAACGCAACGGTTACCCGTGGGCAGACCGTGACTTTCCTCTATCGTGCGGCAGGCTCGCCGGAAGGAAACGGCAATAGCAGTTTCTTGGATGTAAATAAGAATGATTACTACAACAGCGCTGTTTTATGGGCGGCGCAGAACGGCATCACGACCGGCACAGGCGACGGGAGATTCAGTCCTGGTGCGGACTGTACCCGCGCCCAGATCGTGACATTGCTGTTTCGCGCGAACGGGGGAATTTGACCAGTTCCCTTGTGGGAAGGAAGGGGACATATCCGTCCCCTTCTTCTCTCAGGACCTATCCCGCGCAGGATAGGTCCTGAGAGAAGAAACAGGTTTCCATCGTATGGAAGCGCACTTCGACATTTTGATCAGACAGTGGGATTTCGTTTCGTTTTCATCGTGCCGGGCGAGTACGGCGCGAAAAGATACATACCATGACCGAGGAGAAAGAGCTATGGATACACAGGACATCAGGCGGATATTGGATCAGATCGATGAGGTCATCTACATCAGCGATATGGACAGCTATGAAATGCTGTGTTTGAACCGCTATGGCGTGGCAAAATTCGGCGGCTTCAAGCCGGGCGTCAAGTGCTATGAGCATTTACAGGGAGCATCTGCGCCCTGTGCGTTCTGCACCAACGGTATCCTGCCGCACAGCCAAGGTCAGCGCCACACATGGGTACGCCAGCATCCGTCTGTGGGCGATATGCTGTTGCACGACAGCATCATCGACTACGGCGGAAAGCCCTGCCGCATGGAATTGGCGATCAGCGTCGAGCGCTATGTTTCCGAGGTCACTGCGGCGAAACAGGACTTAGCAGCAGAGCGCAAGCTGGTAAAGTGCATCGAAAATCTGGTGCTGTCTACCGATTTTGACGCGGCGGTCAATTCCATGCTGGAGACGATCTTGGAACACTATTCTGCGGACAGAGCATATATTTTTGAGTTTGACTGGACACGCGATGTTACGCACAACACCTATGAGATTTGCCGAGATGGTGTTACGCCGGAAAAAGATAACCTGCAAAATGTACCCATTGAGGTCGTTGCGCTGTGGGTGGATATTTTCCAAAATCAGCACCGCAAGATCAATATCATCGAGGATGTGGACGCGCTGAAGGATGATCCGGCGCGGCGCATCGAGTATGACTGTCTGCACCCGCAAGGTATCAAGAGCCTGATCACTGTTCCCATCTTTGTCAGCGGTGAACTGTACGGATTTCTCGGCGTCGATAACCCGCAAGCACACATGGATGCGCCGGAAATGCTGGTGCAGATCACCTATATTGCCGCAAATGAACTGCAAAAGAGAATTTTAACAGATGAACTGACCGTGAAAAGCTACCTTGACCCGCTGACTGGCCTGCGTAACCGCCTTGCCTATGACGAAGCGTTAGGCTATCTGCTGGGCAAAGAAATCCCGACCGGTGTGGGTTTCCTCGACCTCAACGGTTTGAAATGGATCAATGATAATTTGGGACATGACATGGGCAACAAGGCACTTCGCCGTGTCTGCGAGATCCTCCTGAAGTATATCCAGAAAGAATATGTCTATCGCATCAGTGGGGATGAGTTTGTCATCATCTGGCCGTCGGTGGACTATCTTGCATTCAGCACTGCGGTAGGACGGCTTGAGGCGGCGCTGGCAGAGGAAAAGGACATTGCATCCTTTGGCTTCGTTTGGGGCACGGAAGAAGATGTGGGTGTCACTGTGCGAAAAGCGGAACAGGCGATGCAGACTCAAAAGAATAAGTTTTATGCCACAAACAGTAATCTCAAAGGGCAGCGCCCCGGCTATCTTGACCGGCTCCTGCAAGAATTTCGGGACAGCACATTTATTCCCTATCTGCAACCGCTTTACAGCATCCAATATGACCACGTGTATGGCGCTGAGGTTCTGGTACGCAAGATCGACCCGCACGGCAACATCCACCCGCCGGTGGAATTTATTAAAGTCATGGAGCAAGAGCACATGATCTCGATGGTCGACCTTGAGATGCTGCACCAGTCCTGCCAGTTGCTCCAGAAATGGAAAGCGCAATGGCCGGATCTGGTGCTAAATGTAAATTTCTCCCGCAATACCCTTGTGGAACCGGACTACTTAGCACAGGTGGACAAAATCTTTGCGGAAACCGGTGCTGACCCCAGACGGCTGATTTTTGAGATCACCGAGTCCTCGCAAGGCATCCAGCTGGAGTCCTTATCCAGTTTGCTGGACGAATTGAAGCAGCGTGGTGTCACGATCGCTATTGATGATTTAGGCACCGAAGCGGCGTGTCTGGAAATGCTCTACCTGCCGCAGATCAGCGTGGCAAAAATCGACCGCAGCCTGATCTGCAAAGCGGAGCATAGTCCGCGCGAGCAGACGGTCATCCGGCACCTCATCGACCTGTGCCACGACCTCAATATGCGCTGCGTGGCCGAGGGTATTGAGCACGACAGCCAGATCGAACTTTTGAAGCAGCTCGGTTGTGACCGACTGCAAGGGTATAAGATCGGAAAGCCAATGCCGGCAGAGGCGTTCTTCGCCAATTTCAATCCCGAAGCAGTGCGGGAAAAGAATATAACAAAATGATATGGAGTGCGACGGAGATATGAACAGAGAAGCATTGATAGAGAGCATTGCCGAGAAAAGCGGACGCAGTGCAGCCGATGTGGATGACGCATTGGAGCTTGTGTTGCGGGAGATCGGCAGCGTCCTCGCGTCCGGCGAAAGCGTCAGCCTTGGCGGGTACGGCGTGTTTGTCCCGCACTACGCAAAACCCCGCCAGCCACGCAGCGGGCATACCTCGACTTGGCATTCCAACGGCTTCACATCCGAGCGTAAAACGCTGGAGTTCAAGCCTCGAAAGGATTTTATTGACCTGCTCAATCAGCAGAACACCGGCGCGAACGATTTCAGCTAATAGCAGAATAGGAGCATCCTCCATGATCTATGGTCCCTACAAGCGGCAGAGCAAGCTGCGATCCATCAAACCGGCACAGCGGACAAGCCGCCATAATTATAAGGCGAGACCGGGCAAAACTGTTCTTTGCCTGCGCGTGGCTTTCGCCGTTTGCGTTGCCGCGCTGCTCGGCTTTGGCGGAAGGATGCTGTATCTGGATCATGCGGCAAGGACGGCGCGGGGCGTATATGCTCCGTATGTTCCGGCAGTTTGGGAACTTGTCCTGATGGTCGTGCTGTCCGCAAGCGCCTTGCTGCTGCTTTATCTACTGGAGCGAAACGGACGAAGAAAGTGAGGAGTGATCCCATGAAAAGAGTGATTCCAAGCGTTTTAGTTGTGATATTCCCTTACTCGATCCTGTGGCATTTGTGCTGGGTATTGGGTTGGGGACCGATCGCATTTCCGAAGGACTGGACGATTGCTGAAATCTACGGATTGATCATCCTCACATGGCTCATTGGACTTGCCGCAACCATTTGGTTGACCATCGTCAACGCATCCTCTAAGACGGATGCGAAAACAGCGGCATGGAGCAATATGCTGATTAAGCTGCTCCAAGCACCGGCATATATTCTGCTATTCATTGCCGGAGCGATGTTCTCCACGATCATTTTTACTTGGCTCATTACCTTTACGATTATCGTGACGGATGTCATGACGATTTTCCTCACCGGCATCAACGGCATCGTTGCTGCCTGCAAGTGCAGAAAAGCAGGTTTGCTCAAAACCAGCGGCGTGGTGTGGTTTAGCATCTCGCAGTTTATCTACTGCGTGGATGTGGTATGCGCAGTGCTTCTATATCTCAAAGTGAAAAGAGCTATAGTTCATAACGGAGATTTATTTTAGGAGGGAACGAATCAATGGGGTTTCAAGAAATAAAAGACCAATATGAACAACAGAGAGAAGCGGAGCGGAAGAAGCTGATCGCATATCTGAGAAAGCACGCTTTGCTTACGAATGCAGGGTTGACCGTCAAAGGAAAAGGCGGCAGCGGGAGGCAAGATTATAGTTCTGGTAAAAGGATTTTCCCGTTCGATCTTAGCAACTGGAAATGGGTTGAGTGCGAAAATGCGGGAGGCAGCTTCAATGCGCTCATATCCCTGAATATGCCCGATGACGATCTGTCCTCCGGAAACGCGCACGCGCTGTATGACAGAGTCGGATTGATTCTGACCTATCGGCATGGGGACAATACCTACAAGACATTGATCTGGACGGATATTGATCTGCCATTTTCGGACGAGAGCATGGAGAAGATTGCAAAGCTCATCAGCGAACAGTTTGGAGTCTATAACTGGATCACTCACTGAGTAATGCGAGCCACCGAAACATTTAAGGAGGCGATGAAAAAGCGTGTCGGTCTGAATGTATTTAGAGCAAAAAACAGGTATGTACTTGCGCACGATATGATGAATTTCCTGATCCCATACGGCGGAGCCGTCAGGCTCTTCTGCCTTTCTCGCGTGGAAACTTAAAGTAGGCACTATTGCGGTCATTTTTACCCGCAGTAGTGCCTTTTGCTATCTCCACCCGATTCGGTGTCGTGGTCCGCCACCGTGAGAATTTCGAAAATTCTCACGAAATGGAGGAACCGATGCTTTGGATTGGGAGAAAATTCTGGCGGATGAGGAGCGTATCATCCGCAACGCAGACCGGCGCTTTCGCCGACACAGCTATTCACTGGAAAGCATGAGTGAGGAACTTGTTCACATGGAATGCCGCCTGATAGAGCGCAGTGACCCGTTGGAGGTGGTGCTCATCACCGACTTTGTAGACACCGTTCAGAATGAGCGCCTTGCCACAGCGCTGCGTCAGCTGACGGATCGCCAGCGGCGCATGATCGAGCTTGCTTATTGGGAGGGATATCCGCTCAAAGACATTGCCGTCATCATGAAATGCAAACCGAACACCGTTTCGCAGCTGATCAGCCGGGCAAAGCGGCATCTCTACATCGCACTGACCAGATAAATGACCTAAAGCAAGACCAGCACCCGCAAGTGCTGGTTTTGCCTTAGAGCATTTCAAAATGTTTTTTCCGAGTATAGATTTTTTACCTTCTGCCGTGACCGATGAGTAGAGGGTTTTATCCTCAATAATATTCAGGAGGTATTTACCTATGGAAAAATTGATTCGTGTGATCCGTCTGCATCCTGGCGAAAGCGTTCTGATCGTCGCGCCGGAGGACACGCCGACGCCGCCTGCGGCTGTACTGCTCGCAGCGGAACTGCCCATGCCGGACAAGCTGCCGGAGGACATCGCCATGCTGCTGCGGGTGGTGTAATGGCTGTCTACATCATCACGGTGCCAGACGCAGATCGCAAAATGCAGCCAGTCGAAGTTTCCCTTGAAATCTATCAGGTTTTTGCAGAAAGCAATCGCATGGAACAGCGGCAGCGCTATGAGCGCAGGATGCACTTGGACAGCCGTCCGCTGGAGCAATGCCTGCATCGAAATGCTACGTCTGAAACGCTGGAGGAAACCTTTGAACGGCTGGAATTGACAAGGAATGTGTGGTGTGCGCTGGCTCATCTTTCTCCCAAACAGCAGCATCGGCTCATCCTGCATTTCTGGTCAGGTTACAGCTACACGGAAATTGCGGAACTGGAACACTGCAATAAGGCAACGGTCATGCGCTCTGTCAAAGCCGGTCTGAAAAAATTTCAAGAATATTTTTTGAAAACATGACAACATTCGGGCGATTTCCCTCCTATATAGTGAGAGGGGCAAACAGAGCCTTTCGCCGTACCTTGATAAACAGCGGTCATCCGTTCATAACAGCATTCAGGAGTTTGAATGCAATGGTGAGCAGCACAAAGTGAAGCGCCAAGACCTCCTGCGGACCGGTCAGAGCAGTCCGTCAAAACGATAGCATCAAAGGAGCCGAGCGATACCTTCACTGCTGGTGTCCCTCTTGTGGTGAGAGGGACACTGCCACGACCCATTGCTGGAGATGCCGAACAGATCACCGATCTCGGAGCGTCAAAACCATGACCGACCTGAATGTTCCCGCGTACCGGGGGTGAGCCGAGGACAAGCCAAGTCCGACAATACGGTACAAAGAGTAAGATAAAGAAATCGGCAGTGCGCCGAAGCGGTTTCGCTTCGGCGTACTGTCTTGGTTATAGATTAGGATGGTGAGAAAATGGCTGATAGAAAACCGGATCTGGTCTGTGAGCGCAAGGTAAAAGGAACGACCTACATCGTTTCGTCATTCTTCAATCCTGATGCGACAGAAACAGCAGCAGAAAAAATGGGACGCATCATCGAGCGCGAGTTATCCGGCACGGTCAACGAAAATAAAAATTTATCACTTTAGTGTGATAAACCACTTCCCAGAACAGCGGCGATGCGGTATAATAGGGGCATGACCCAAAGCCTTTTCGTTCGCAGAATGGAGGATAAAATGTTACAGTCGAATGGAAAGGATAAAATTGAATATGTCGCACTCTATTGCCGCGTTGCGACCGCCGGTCAGTTCTCCGATGAAGCGGTGAAAATGCAGGAGGATGAACTCTTGCATTGGCTCAAGGCTTCGGAGATCAACGCAAAGGTCGTCCGCGTTTTTGCGGACAAAGGGAATCCTGCTCAGGATGCTCTAACCGAGATGATGCAGGAGATGAAACGGTATGGCGGCAAGACGCTTGCTGCCGCAGTATCCGCTGACCGCTTCTGCCGGAACCTCTGGAAACGGCACTGCCTGATGCAGACCGCTGATGCGCAGGATACCACGCTCTATGCGATCCGGGAAAATGCTGTGCTGAATGATGAGGCGCAAATGACGCTCTGCGTTGCTCTCCTGAAAGGAGGTGCAGCACGATGATGCCGAACCTCAACGATCTGATGTCCTTTAAGCCGGCTGTGGCTCCTGATGAACCGACCGCGCTGTACGCAAGACTTTCCGTGGATGACGCGAACGATGGTGACAGCAATAGCATCGTACACCAGAAAGAAATGCTGGAACGCTACTGCAAGGACAACGGCTACACCAACTACAAATTCTATGTGGACGATGGTTTCTCCGGCACGAACTTCGAGCGTCCTGACTTTAAGCGGATGATCGCGGATGTGGAAGCCGGCAAGATCAAGCGCGTGATCGTCAAGGATCTGTCCCGCTTCGGTCGTGACTATCTTCAGGTGGGAATGTTCACGGAAGTGCTGTTTGCACAGTACGATATTCATTTCATTGCGATTGCAAACAATGTTGACTCGCAGAAAGGTGAAAATGACCTGACGCCGTTCGTCAATTTGTTTAACGAATGGTATGCGCGAGATTGCAGCCGTAAACAGCGAGCAGTCCAGCGCATGAAAGGTACTTCCGGTAAGCGTTTATCCACGCAAACACCGTATGGCTACCTCAAAGACGAAGATGGGCACTTGATCCCCGATGAAGAAACGGCATGGGTTGTGAAACTTATCTTCAACCTCTGCATTCAGGGATATGGGCCGACGCAGATCGCAAATGAACTCACGCGCCGAAACATCCCTACGCCGGGGACAATGGAGCATCGCCGCACAGGGAATATGAGGCATTACAGTCCGGAAACAGAATGCGTATGGTGTGGTCGCACAATTTATTGTATTTTGGCAAGGAAAGAGTATTTAGGGCACACGGTTAACTTCAAGACATACTCGAAGTCGTATAAGCTCAAGAAGCGGATACCCACACCAGAAGAACAGCAGGTAGTATTTGAGAACACGCACGAAGCACTGATTGACCAAGAAGATTGGGAAACAGTCCAGCGTATCCGCGCGGGGCGCAGACGGCTGAACAAGCAGGAGATCCCGGCGCTATTCTCCGGTCTGCTGTATTGTGCGGATTGCGGTTCTCTGCTTCGTGTACATCGCGGAAAAAACATCTCCAAAGGGCAGGAATGCTATTGCTGCGGACGCTATCGAGTACGGACCAAATCTTGCTCTATGCACTATATCCGTAAAGTGACACTGGCAGAGTTGGTGAAAGACAATCTCAAGCAGATCGTGAAAATGGCTGCGGAGGATGAGCAGGAGTTTGTTCGGCGATTGACCTGCCAGAGCGCGAAAGAACAGGCAGTTAAGACCCGTGTTCTGAAAAAAGAACTGGAGTTGAAAGAGCGGCGTGTCAAGGAGTTGGACGGTATTATCAAGCGGCTTTACGAGGACAATATTACCGGCAAGCTGTCTGATGAGCGTTTCAAAATCTTCTGTGAAGATTATGAGCGTGAGCAGCGTTCGTTGCGAGAGGAAGTTGTTGCTCTGCAAAAGCAGTTCGATGACGCAGAGAATACCTGCACGAACATCAGCAGCTTCTTGAAAATGGCGAAACGCTATGCTGACTTCGATGAACTGACACCTGCTATGCTCCGTGACCTGATTGAGAAAATCGTCGTTCATGAGGGCGATAAGAGCAGCGGACACCGGGAACAGCGAATTGAAATCTACTACACCTTTATCGGTGCGGCAGAAAGTTCGCAAATCATTGTAAAACGCAAGAAAAAAGCAGCGTAACATACAAAGTACATTACGCTGCTTCTCTCATCAGCAAAAAAACTTCCTTGTTGACATCAGGCTTTTCGAGAAGCCCTCTCTTTTTACTTATTTTCTGCTGTGCAGAAGCAATTATTCCGCTTCCTGCATCGCCTTCGCGGCAGCGACAGCCTTCGCCTGTGCGTCGGCGGAACACTGCTCGTAGCGCACGAAGTGCATCACGAACGAGCCGCGGGACTGGGT
>ERZ1027237.1249-NODE-1249-length-12304-cov-5.752061_pt1 | contig 12304 bp, 11 predicted proteins | sample MGYA00519264_ERZ1027237 | MGnify/ENA primary metagenome ERZ1027237 (study PRJEB26926, sample SAMN06164640) | human gut metagenome | biome: ENVO:00009003; feature: ENVO:2100002; material: ENVO:00002003 | host: Homo sapiens | place: USA | collected 2012 ...
GGTATATATAGCAGACATAAAAGAGTTTTTTGTTGATAATGGCGGTTATGGAGAGCAGTATAAGAATGTGAATGGCGATGAGCATTATTATGAGATTAACGACTGCTTGCTTTCTGCTGATGCACTTGTAAAAGAGTATGGCAACGCAATGGAAAAAGCACCTGATTTCAAAGTGCCGGGCTTATCACAATCATATAAGCTGCTGGTGGAGTATGATAATGTTGTATTGGCAGGCAGGGAATTAAACAGCGGAGGCTTTGAATTTGTAACATGGCGGCAGAACTATAATGGGGTAGAGCATGGAAACTACTTCGGAAATAATTATTCAGGTGCAAAAGAAGATTTTGCGACAAGGTCTGGGTTGGTTAATGAAAAGAAGTTGTTTTCAGATGAAGAATATGTAGAGATGTACCGCTGTGTGATGGATACGCTTGAAGATGGTTATGAATTAAGTGATGAACATAAGAAAATGCTTGATAAACATTCGGTGTATTACGGCAATTATTATCATAGAACAGTACCCATTATTATTGATAATATTGTTATCACAATAAATAAGACTATGCTCAATATTGAAATCAATAAAGAGAGAAGTTTTACCTTTTTTGGAATTATTCCTATTTTGTCTATTATCATATGTTATTACCTCCGATAATTTAATGTTATCTGCCTATAACCTATATAACATTATACTCCTAACCCAGTGCGATTTCAATATTAACACCCAAAATACATCGTTATGCACAAACTGACATTTTGAATATGTGCAATTCGACAAATAATTTATCAGAGGATATAATGTTGATATAAAAAACAAAAAGGAGAAAAAACCATGATTCTACAAGAAGCTATCAGCACATATCTCGCATACTGCATTGAGCAGAAAACCCTTAGCCCTAAAACAACAAAAGCGTACCAGATAGACCTTCAGCAATTTGCTGAATTCACCCAGAACAAATATGACCGTGAGCATATCAAGAAATACATAACCAAACTTCATAAGCAGTTCAAACCCAAAACGGCAAAGCGGAAGATTGCTGCGCTGAAAGCGTTCACACATTATCTTATGGTTCAGGACATCATAGACATAAATCCATTCGATAAAATCGACACGTCGTTTCGCGAACCTATAATGCTTCCTAAAACTATCCCGTTCAATATAATCAGTGCAATTCTAGCTTCGGCATACGGCTCAATGAAGCGCTGTCGGACTGAATATTCCAGAAACTACGCACTCCGCGATATTGCCGTGCTTGAAACTCTTTTTGCTACTGGAGCTAGGGTATCAGAAATCTGCACCCTTACCCCCGACGCAATAGACCTGGAAAACCATACACTGAAAATTTTCGGCAAAGGCTCAAAAGAACGAATAATCCAGATTGAAAACCCAGATGTTCTGAAAGCGCTCAGCAACTATTTTGCCGCTTTTCAAGACGATATTTCCTGCGCGGGATTTTTCTTTGTTAATAAGCTGAAACATCGCCTGTCTGAGCAGTCGGTACGAACAATGATAAACCGCTACGTTACGTCCATTGGGTACGAACGCCACATTACTCCGCATATGTTTAGGCATTCATTTGCAACATTACTGCTTGAGGAGGACGTGGATATCCGTTATATTCAAAGAATACTCGGGCATAGCTCCATTACTACAACACAGATCTACACTCATGTTGCCATGGCAAAGCAGAAGGAAATTTTATCTGTAAAGCACCCGCGAAACAAAATAAAACTTTGAAATGCTATAAAATTACTGTAATACGAAACCTCATTTCCGATAATCGGGATTTATCAGAGCGGATTTATGATATTATTAAAGTACAGGCAGGAATGCTTGTGAAGGCTCCTTGAAAACTGAATAGCAAAGCAAACACATAAGTTGCAGTGCTGTGCTGTTTCTGACAGATAAGCGCCAAGACATTCCTGCTATCGATCTGACGCGGTATCTCATTATCCGTGACCACCTATTTTTTGCGCGAGAATAAAAGATACCATATCACCTGCCGACGGTTCGCAGGCGCCCTAAACGCATAGGGCGTCCTTAAAGGAACGAGCGCATTTGCAGCCTGCAATATAATGATACTTCCGGTGACGGCTGTCCCATAGGAATGGGCAGAGGTGAGAGTCCTATGTGCGAATGCGTAACTACTCGCAGTTTGCTTTGAGAAATATAGTCAGAAAAATGGGTCGGACTGTACGCAGAAAACGGAATGTCCGACCTGTTTTAGATTGTAGTCTGCTTACATAAGCCAATGGTAACGGTATTGGTTTATGTAAGCAAATTATAAACGAGAAAGGAGCTGTCAATGGAAATTTGTAAGCCAAACAGCGAAATGAGTATGGAGGAAGTCGTTATTGGCAACACCACATACGTTGTTGTTGTCTGACGCGCAAACGGCAACCGTGCCATGAAAAAAACCGAAATTTTCCGAAAGAAACTGCAAGTGCGTCTTAAAAATATGAAATCCTTGCAAAAAATCCTGCATTTTTGGTGCAAAAAGTGAAAAAGGGGGCGGCAAATCACCGCCCTCTTTTAATGCTGTCAGTTGTCCTTATCTTCACCGATGGCAACTGCTTTCATGTATGAAATCTTATCTTCAAGCTCTTTTGCTTTCTCGTTCGCATCTTTTATTTGCTGCTTAAGTTCTGCAAGTTCAGCCGTAACTTGACTAACCATTGACCACACTACGCTCATTTTCTCACCTCCTATAAATAGCATTTAAACAGCCTTTTAAGGCATTCTGTCTACAAGATGACCATTAACATAGAGCATCTTAAGAGGAGAAGCACCACTGGACTTAGCTACACCCATGCCAGATTCAATTTCTTTCTGCAAATCTAAGAGTGGTGTTTCAACGTCAAAAATTATGTCTGTTTCGCCGGAAACGTTAACCTTGTTGCACACGTTAGATATCACCGCTGTCAGCCTGTGAAGCATGAAGTCATTGTCTTTCAGACAGTCGTAAACGTCCGCCTTTGCCTTGCTGTAAAGCTCTGTGGGATCGTATACCTTGCTTTCAAGTGCTTCAAGTGCGCGCTTTGTTGCGGAGGAAGCGCCCACGCCGATATTCGCTCTAAATGTCCTGCATATGCAGTCAAGCTGCAGCCTGTCAGTACAAGACTTTGCAAGCGTGTTCATCATCGGTACTGAAATGTCACCAATCAAGCCTCTTGCCAGCTGGAGCGCATCGGCGAACTTAGTGGTTATGGTGATCTCAATACGGTTACTGTCCCATGTCTCAAGATCTTCAAGTGATGTAAGCAGTCTGTTTAGAACGGTCTTTTTGTCTTCAGCATAGGCTTCATGAATTGCCGCAGTCCTACGAAGTTTACCATCACCAGAAAGATCGTTATTGGCATTGATGTTGTCTATCTCGTGATAAGCCGCATCGCGAGTCTCAATAAGATCCTTGACATCATTCGCCATAGCCTTAAAAGTCTTGCTGATTTCTGATGTTCCTGTAATTTTCATGTTGTTTTCCTCCTGTAAATTATGTTAAAAGTATATTTTTGCCTGTTCGAATTATTTGACCGTTTATGCAGTCAACGACAATTTCTTCTATCTTGCTTGTTCCGATATAAACCGGAACCTTGAGAGATTTAAGCATCAGCTTAGCTTGTTCATTTGCTGCCGATGGTGTTGAAGCTGCCATGTTCCGGGCGGCGGTCGGAGCTGTTGACAGAGTTCCGGCACTAACAGAGCGCATGAGGTCATTGAGCGTAAGGTCTTTAGTTCCAAGCGATTCATTCCAACCTTTAATGAATTCAGCTGCAACATCAGCACCAACCTTATACATGTCGGTACCTAAGCCGCTCATGGCTTTCTCCAACTTACCAATGAAATTTTCTTTCAAGCTGTCAACTTCACTCTGGTAGTATTTCGCTGAAATATCAGCAGCAGTTTTATGAAGCCGCTCAAGGCTATCAAAATAGCTATCCCATGCATTTTCTGACATCTTAAGCAGTTCCGAGCCGTATTTCATGCCTTCTTCAATGTCCATGTCCAGAATTGAACTGAGAACGCTTTCATCAGCTCCACGGGCTTTAAGTGCATCCAGCATTGCGCCGTAATCCTCAATTACCTTAATGTTATCTTCAATGCTGTCAGCTCCCATTTTATAGGTTTCAATGTCATGCTCTGCAGTAGTGATAGTAAAGTCACCTTTAACAGCCACCGTTTCAGGAATAGTTTCAGAAACCTTTTCAAAGGTCTTGTTAAAGTCTGTAAGCTTTGCCGTTAAGCTATCCCTTGCCGATACAATCTTTTCTAAAGCAGAAAGCGTTGAATCGCTGGTGTCATTGAGAAGCTGCTGCAAACTGTCCTTGTTGGCGTTGATTATCTTCTGATTGTATTCATAGGTTTCAAGAAAGGCAGCACGCCACTCGTCTGAATTTTTGTCTAGATACTTATCACGGAGCTTGGAAAGCTCGGAATAATATTTTTTCTCCGTGATCTGGTTGGTTTTGAGCTTAAATTCAAGCTGTGACTTCTCGCTGTTGTATGCTGTTTTCCGTGCATTGGCAGCTTCTTCATCTGCCTTTTTCTGTGTAGCCAGCCGCTCGTCATACGCTTTCTGCTGATCCTCTGAAAGCTGATCATAGTACTTTTTGATTTCAACAGAAACGGAACGCCATTCATCGGAATCATTTTCAAGGTACTTATCACGGAGCATAGCAAGTGTTGAATAGTATTCTTCAGCAGAAATGCGCCCCATGTCAAAGTCAAACTTGTATGAATCTTTCCAGTACTTGAAATCCTCGCTCTTTTTCTTCCAGTAATCAGGCAAGTAATTCGCTGGGCTGCTCCCTGAGGAGCTGACCTTGTTGCTTGATGCGGAATCAGAAAGTGAGCTGCCAGAACTGAAAAAGCTAGAAGAAAGCGAATCGTACTCATCGACTACTTTTTGATATTCAAGATTAGCGTCTTTGATTTCTTTCAGCCTGTTTTGAATTTCTTCAATGCGCTTGGAATCTTTCGGTGCAGGTCCATCGGCTTCCGGTGAATCTGTTTCGTCCCAATTTGTAAGATCAAACAATTCTTCACTTAACGCATCGGCTTCCTGTTTGTTCTTCTGGATCTGTGCTAAAGCAGCCTTGGTTTCGTCCTCATAAGCCGATAGTAAAAGCTCTTTATGGCGCTTTTCAATATACTTGTCAACAGCGGTTGAAAGGTCATTATACTCGCCTGTAAGGGAATTTACAACCTGTGTTTCATCACCAAGAACGTTTTGAAGATCACCGGCTAACCGTGCCAGTTCCTCATGTTCATCAGATGTAAGACTGACGGCTGAACGAAGTTCAGAATATTTATCAGCCTTTTTCTTGATCATGATCAATTCTGCTTCTCCATCGGCGATGCTGTCCTTTGTAGTATCCTTTAAGGTGTTTAAAGTATCATTAAGCTCGTCGGTGCTATCCGCTGCACTTGATGATGTAATTGCATAGCTTGTCAGAGCTGTTGCAAGAACGCCCACAACAGCAGCTATCGCGCCGGCGGGATTCATGCTCATAACCGTATTGAGAGTTGCAGTTTTGGCAGTTGCTATATCAAGTTTTCCGCTTAACAGGGAGTACACGACTTCTTGTGCGGTCAGTTCATGTCTTAGCGCCGCCGCCTTAATCCCCGCCGCTCCCTGAGCATTTCCGAGAAGCGTCATTTGAAGCGCTGCTGTCTGCCAGCTAGCTGTTACCTTTGAAAGCATACTAGCCGTTTTGAACGCTATCACAGCCGTTGTTATTCCGGTAATCGCCGAAGCCATTGCATTGATATTCTTCATGAGAATTGAAAGAGTTCCGGAAATAAAATTACCAACAGCAGTAGCCGTTTTATTGAGTTCCTCGTTTCCGGCAATCTCCGCGATCTTGTCAGCAGCTTCGTCAAGAACCGGAATAAGGCTTTCACCGATAGGCTGAATAAGAAGATCTATCTGTCTTTTAACATTGTTCAGAGAATTTGAAAGGCTGTTGTAATTGATGTCTTTAATATCCTCCATGGCTCCGGCGGCATCATAAGCGCTGTCAGAAATATCGGTCATTGAAAGAACAACACTCTTTCCGAGATCCTCCCACATTGTTCCGAATAAAGCAACGCCTGCAGCGTCCTGCTTAATCGGATCCGTCATACTTGCAAGGGCGCTCACGGTTTCTGTGAACGCTGCTCTTGCAGCTTCTCCGCCTTTCCCGAACTTCTGAGCCATATCATCAACGCTAAGTCCGACGAGGTCAAAGCCCTGCTTGGTTGAGTCTGATCCGTCAATAGCTCCGATTGAAAGCTCTTTAATGGCATCACCCACGGTGTCCAGCTTCCACGCGCCGCTCTCCGCTCCTTTTTCCATGATGTTAAACATATCATCAAGGGAAAAACCGAACTTTTTGAACTGCACTGAATATTCGCTTATGCTGTCAAGCAGTTCGCCGGAATAGTCAAGACCGTTCTGTGCGCTTCTTGCCATATAGTCAAAGGCTTCCGCTGCCGAAACCTTGAAATTCTGCATTATAGCACGAGCGGCTCTTGATGATTCCTCAATAGAAGCACCAAAAACATCACGCAATGCGTAAGCGCTTTCAGTTACGGTTACAAGATCAGCATCGTCCAAATCATCAATATTCTGCTTGATTCTTGAAACACTCTCTGCGATATCATCAAACCCATCGCCGAAATTGTCGCCGTAAATCTGCTCAACAATCGACTTTAACCGTATCATTTCATCAGCAGATGCGTTTGTAGCTGCTGCTATACGATTCACGGAATTATCAAGACCATCTGCTACTTCAACGGTGTGTACAGCTGCATCCTTAAGCGCTGAACCAAGCTGCTGAATTCCATTCATGATTATATCTGAAACGAGATTGGCTTTGATCAGATCTCCAGCGTTGACCGCTGCTTCTCCGGTTGCATCTATACCGTTCCGTACGTCATCAATAGCATCTGTCATTTTATCAGCTGGTGTAGTATCAAGCGATTCTCTGATAGTATCGCCAAGCTGTTCCGTTGACCTTTCTGCTTCTGTTGTGTCATTCTGTGTGACTATTCTTACATAGCCGTCAGCCTGTGACATGATTTTCTTCATTCCTTTCTTCTATAATCACTCCGTTAGTGTTGAGCAGGACAGGGCAGCCGAACTCGTCGCTGATCTGCCTGCACTGCTCAAGGATCTTTTCCGGGGTGTCGTAGTCTGTATCAACGATGAAGCCGCCCATGGTGTCGGTGTGAAAAGCAGCGGCGATCTTCACCTTGTCGTCTTTCTTAATAAGCGTCAGTATGATCTTCATTACGGATCCTTTCTAAATGCTTTCATTATTATAATACGGCGGCACAAACAGCGCTTTGCCGCCGTAATACTCCATAAGGTTAGCAAAAGCAGCAGCGCCAACAGTCAGCAGAAGTTTCTCAGATTCCTTGCCGGGAACTATGTTCAAGGCATACAGCAGACCGTTCAGTGTGTGGATATATCTGCTTTTGCAGAAGCGTGACAGCCTTTTCAGAATGTCGCGCTGGTATTCCGAAAGCAGATTTTCAGCGGCGATGTCGTCCAGCGACTGACCTTCTTCAAGATATCCTTGCATAAGCTGGATAGTCCTCAGATACGGAATGCGCGGATCATGCTTTTTCGCCCTCGGAATATACACAGATCTGCCGCCGTATGCGCCGATCAGCTTTACAAGGCTGTCACGCCCAATCAGATCTTCAAGCTCAAGCAGCCTGTCGGTCAGGTTCATGTCTGTATTATCTTCCTGATCTGCCGCTCTGTCAGTTCATACTTGATATGCAGCTGAAAGTAAGTCAAGCCCTTGTAATAGTCCCGCTTGATCTCCTTGTTCCGCTGCTGCCGGGTGATCGTATCGTGCTTTGGAATGTATATGAAACCGCCGCCAGCCGCCTTTGTCAGCTTGAGAGCGCTTTCTTCACCGATGATCTCTACAAGCTCGGTGAAACTTTCAAATGTGCTTCTCACAGTATTCACGCCCCTTAATATAAATAGTACCCTGTTTCATTGAAATAGTACAAGTGAAATAGTTCAAATGTTATAGTGCAGAAACAGCGCTCATAATCGCCTGTAAGCGCTGTTTCCGGTGTGGTAATGTTCTTTTACTGCCGAGGAATAAACGGCGGTTTTGAAGTGCCTTTGAACGCATTTGAAGATATATCGTATTTGCTCCAGAAATCGCCTGTAAGCGCCGTACCCTCACAGCAGTATAATTTCATTACTTTTGCGTATGCGTTGAAATTAAACGGCTTTTAAGCAAAATTAAACACATATCCGCTCATGACGGAAAAGACCGGCAAAAAGCAAAGCACTTTTTGTCGGTCTTGGTATCATGTGTTTTTCTTGCAGCCGGTCACCTTTCTCACGCTGGTGATGAAAGCGGGCGTCATTGTTCTATTTCGGTCAACGCTGGGCGCGGGCGGCGTGTCCGGGATCGCGTTGACGTTCAACATTTTCTGCATGAACTGTATTGCCGTTCTCCAGCCCACTGTATAGCCGTCGGCGTTCGCCATGTAAATAGCGTCACGCAGGTCGTCATCAATCAGCTTTTCGTCTTTGTCATCAACATCTTTAAATCTGTACTTGATGTGGTGGTGAATGTCGTCTATTGCTTTTTCAACCCCATCGCTCCACATATCAACGCCGTTGTCGGTGGTGTACTCCCACATAGCTTCCTGAACGTCGATACAGCTTTCAAAAATCTGCTTGCCGTCCTTGTCCTCGGTGCAGAAGTCAGGATCGGTTTCAGCCGGAACACCCTGCATGATCCATGACAGGGAAACGCCGAACTCGTAGGAAATGAGCTTAAGAACACTTCCGCTATAAGATTCAACGCCCCTTTCGGTACGTCCGTAATCGAACGGGTGGCAGCAGATCCGGCTTGCGAACTCCTCAATGCTAAGCTCGTTTGCGGTTCTGATCTTCCTGAGCCGTTCGCCGATCTTGATGAACTGATCTCTGTTAGGTATGTATCTTTCGATTTTCATGGCTTTTTCCTCCGTATATATTGATTTTTGGGGTAAGATGTATTATAATAAAGATGGAACGTTATATGTTGTGCACACAAACGTTTTCCGTTTTGCGGCGGCTGTTATTTGCGGTAACGGCTGCCGTTTCTCTATCATCTTTAATCATCATTAAACCCCCGTTAAACATTGCATAGGAACTGTTTGCGGATAGTGTTCAGATGAGCGGCTCTGAGCGGCTGCTTCTTCATTCTGGCAAGCTCAACAGCAGCGTTATACATTTTCCGGGCGGTTCTAAGGCTCTGAGCCTGTGCGACTTCAAGGAGCAGCTTGACGGAATCCAGATCATCAATGCCGAATATCCCCTTGATCTCATCAATGGTGTACTCGTTGCAGACCTTGGGACGTGCGAAAATCCTTGTTCTGAGCTGGTCAAACTCGCTGCTCTTTACGCCGCAAACCATCTGATTGTATATTCGGTCATTGCCTGCCAGCAGGATCCCGACGCCAGCTTCATCATTAAGATTCCTTAAAGCCTGCAATGCGCTGAAAGTCAGGTGATCGGCTTCATCAATGATGATCAGACGGTTTGAACCCTGCAAAGCGTTTACAAGCTCTTTCATCAGGAGCTGCTTCTTGCTTTTCGGAGTGCGTCCCATCTTTTCGGTTATCGCTCCGAGTATTGCAGAAGCAGAAGTCATGCAGCTGTTAGCCGTGATGAAGATAACGCCTGTTGTTTCTTCTACATAGTGCTTAAGTGCAGTTGTCTTTCCTGCTCCAGCAGCGCCGCTCAGAAGTACGATCTCACGTTTCTTGTGTGCGTAATCAGCAGCACCCATCGAAATGACCGTATTTCTAAGATCTCTGTAAAACGTTTCTGTTGTGGTCTGCCTGATCTGCTCCTGTGCTACCTTGAGATACTTGATCAGAGCGGCGGCTGTCTTCTCGTTATCTCCGTTGTATGTTCCATTCAGAAACTGCGAAACAGTAGCTGTTGAAAGGCTGGTTTCCCTTGCTATCTGTGCCTGCGTCTTTCCTGACTGCTCCATGAACTCAGCCAGTTCATGCCGTGCCTGTTCTATCATGCCATATCCTCCTTATTGCTGTTGTAGTATGCTGCAAAGAAGTTTTCGTCTTCTTCACCCTGAGTTTCTTCCTTAACCGGTTCTGTTGGCTTGACTGTAACGCTTCTGTTGTCCTTAGCGGCAACAGCAACGGCGTCAATGATCGGATTTGAAATAGGATCGGAGCTGATTTCAGCTTGCCTTTTCTCGTAATCTTCTGCAAAGTTATTCCGAAGAAGATGCTTCTTTGCTATAAGCGCCATCAGCTCACCGTGTGAGATAGTCCGGGGCTTAAAGCTGTTGGTGTAGGTTCGCAGCGTCCTGATCTCGCGCTTTGTGGTCTTGATGTCTTCTTCTGAGATCTTACTGAACGGTGACATTGACTTCCGCTGCACCTTGCAGATGTATTGCTTGGTGTCAATATTTAGCACAACCATTTCAAAGAGGTCTTCCGGATCACGGATAACAATGACTTTCTTCTTGTAGTAGGGAAGAAGCGCACCGTCGGCATTGCTGTAGAATTCGCTGCCAACTGACACGCCGTTGCGCTGAACTGTTCTCACGGCTATTCTGCCGCAAAGCAGACGAAGCACGGCGTCATCAACACGGCGTACATGATGAAGATTGTCAAGATATACCCTGTCAGGTGTCTGACCGTCCATATTCAAGCCCGTGTGCGCTCTTTCTGAATTGTAATACTCGATGTATTCCGCTGCCTTTGCTATGTATTCATCCATAGTCGGAACATAGGTCTTTTGCGCCAGCTTGTCATTAGTCATTCTGGTTTCGTCCGTTCGCCTGTCCGGACTGGGTCCGCGGTACGATTTAAACCACTTTCCAAGCTCGTTTTCAAACGATTCAAAGAAACGCTCAACCGGCTTTGACTGTCCGTGATGTGGTTGTGCAAAGATCTGCTTGATTCCTAATACCTCTGTCAGAGAAAGACCGCTTTCATCGTCGCTGCTGAGTTCCTTTGACTTGTAATCTTTACCGTTATCGGTGTAGAACTCAAGCGGAACGCCGTACTTTATCATAGCGTCACGAAGGCACATCTTGATCACACTGGTGTCGCCGGGAGCGTCTCGGAAACGATATGAAAGGATCTTTGTTGACCTGACATCAACAATAGTTGTCAGTGTAAGCGCTACTGCTTTGCCCTGCTTATTCAGCACCATTACATCACAGGTGTGATGATCTGAACTCCAGCGTTCATTTGATTCAAGATCACTCAGATCTCTGACATGGTACGGGAAAGAATTGACATACTGCTCTTGCGTTCCACGATAGCGGATTTTTACAAGCTCTGTGATCTCGTTCTGAACGCGGCGGTTGAACGTCCTAAGGCTCGGAATATCCGGGTACTGAGCTTTTACAAGGCTGTAACACTGAGGTACCTTTCTTTTCTGGTGCGTCAGATAAAGCGAACAGAACAGCTCCCACGCTTCTTCTGGAATAGTGGAGCTTCCTTTTGAGTGCGTTCCCCTTGTGTCTACCAGAGCGGCTAAGCCTCCGTTGTTCAACTTCTTCTGCCATTTGTAAAGCTGATCCGTGCTTATGTGTTCGGAATGGCTGGAGTTATATTCATCGACGAATTCACGCCCGGTCTTTCCGGAACTCTGATACTGACGGATTATTCCACATTTTTTCTGAGCGGCTTCTCGCTGCTTACCTGTGTAGCTGCTCAAATAGTCTTCTGCGTTCTCGCTGGTCTGCTTGTCCTGAATTACTTGATAGCGCATCTGAGCGGCTGGCGGCAGACTTTCAAGCGAGATCTGAAGCGTTTTGCCGCTTCTGCCTTTGCCACTTGTGTATCGGTGTTCAAGTATATCGCTGTAAGCCTGTTCTCTGACGGCTCTTTCAGTGATTTCAAGGACATATGCGGCTTCAATGGTGGAGATCCATGTCACGGTTCATCACCACCAAGCTGCGTGCAGATAAGCTCCAGAAAGTCAATACCAAGAACCTGCGATGTTGAATAGATCGTTGAAACGCTTGGTGAAGCCTTACCTCTCATGATTCTGTTCATGGCAGCGTAAGTAATACCGCATTTTCTTGCAAGCCACGCCTGAGGACGTTCCTGCCTGTCAAGTTCCGCCTGAACAATCTCAGGGTACGTTTTTGTCGGTCTAGGCATTTTCTTGTACATTTTTTCTTTCACCCCTTTATTTTTTCGTTATAGTGTGGTATAATGTGTTTGTGTGAACCTGTTTCGTTACGTCACACATTCACAATTACATTATACCTGTCTCTTATACACATCTCCGAGCCCACGAGACTACGCTGCATC
>ERZ1027237.1268-NODE-1268-length-12124-cov-3.836606_pt1 | contig 12124 bp, 10 predicted proteins | sample MGYA00519264_ERZ1027237 | MGnify/ENA primary metagenome ERZ1027237 (study PRJEB26926, sample SAMN06164640) | human gut metagenome | biome: ENVO:00009003; feature: ENVO:2100002; material: ENVO:00002003 | host: Homo sapiens | place: USA | collected 2012 ...
GGAGATGTGTATAAGAGACAGGCCTGTATTTCTCATACAGCCGGTTATTCTCTTCATTGATAATTGCATAATACGGAATCTGTCCCGGCTGTGCCATATATGACATCGGATATTCTCTCATAATCACGGTTCCATCGCACTGCTGCCCCGTGAGTTTCTTAAATTCCGTAATTCTGGTGTATTCCTCGCTTACAGTGTAATTGATGACCGCCTTCGGCTGCCAGCTGTCTATTTCGTAGTATTCCGATGCAAATCTAAGACTTCGGTATGGAAGTCTTCCAAAACAGCATCCGAATAATTCATCGATCGGACCGGTATAAATAACCGGGCCTTCAAATTCCTTTCCCTGATACAGAATTTTTTCTCCTGTAAAGTCCAACAGCCCGAGTGCATCGGTTCCGGTAAGGACATCGATATTCTCATCCGCCAGCATATGCTCAAACATCAAGGTATAACCATCCGCCGGCATTCCCTGGTATGCATCCTGGAAATAACGGTTATCATAAGAAATCAGAACCGGGACTCTTCCCGTTACCGCCGGATCGATCTCTTCCGGCTTCTGTCCCCACTGTTTCATGGTATATTTAAGGAAAATATTCTGATAAACATATTCCGCAATCGCCCGGATATCCGGATCTTCATTTTCCCGCAGTTTTAAGATCGGCACTTTCGTTCCTTCCCCATATTCCCGGATCAGCTTCTCCGTAAGAGCAGCTGCTTTTTCTTCCCCGTATACCAGTTTCAGGGAATTCAGATTAAACGGAACCGGTATATACTGTCCATGTATATATCCTTCCACTTCATGCCGATAATCATACCAGCTGGTATACCTGGATAAATAATCATATACTTTTCTGCTGTTTGTATGAAAAATATGTGGGCCGTATTTATGCACCAGAATCCCGTGCTCTTCTTTTTCATCATAACAGTTCCCTCCAATGTGGGAACGTTTCTCTATTACTAATACTTTCTTTCCTTTCTGCGCCAGTATATTGGCTGTTACAGCCCCGGCACATCCACTTCCTATAATAATACAGTCGTACATCCTACGTTTCCTCCTGTTCCTTGTCCGTATTACGCATAAATAGAAATGCAAATACTCCCATTCCTATGAATTCCAGCAACATAATAATAATTTTTGACAGCAATACATTGTTTATTTTTTCACAAACCGGCAGATACATCATAATGAATGCCGTTGTGTTGCAGCTCATGTGCAACAGAACCGGTGCTGTCATGGTATGACAGCGCTCTCTGGCTATGCAGAGGAAGATGCCAAGCAGTCCCGCATAAATGCCCTGCGTCAGATTTCCGTGGTAAATCCCAAAGAGCAGGGATGAGAGCAGTATTGCATTTTCTTCTTTGGTATATTCGCACAGCCGGTCGTACATCATGCCGCGAAAAACGATTTCTTCGATGACCGGTGCCACGATGCATAATGTCAGAATCTGGAAAAGCAATGGATTGCTTAAAAAATTCTCTGATACAGTGCTGTATTCTTCCCCAGCCCTGCCAAGCGGAAGAAGTGTTACTGCTTTTCCCAGTGCGCCGCTTGTAAATATCCCGAAAAACAGGATGATTCCCGAAGCACGGATTCCCGCCGGCTCCCAGTGCATATCCGCCTCACTGCTTCTGCTGCTGATGAGAAGCAGGAGCGGACAGGTAATCACCGCCGCAAGGAACAGAATGACCAGACTATGCTGCTGGAGATATTCCTGGATATTATCAAAATACTGATAGCCAAGCAGATAATGTCTGGTATCACTCTGCCCGATATCCACGAATTTATACCACATGGCATAGATTCCAAATATTGCCTGTACGACAAGCTGCACTCCGTAATAGATAATTAATGGCAATAGTGCCCGCAGCACTTTCAGTTCAAAGCTGTCCTGTGTTCTCATATTTTATCCTTACTTTGATGTAATATGTCCGATATTTTTAATCAGTACGGAGATCGTTCCGTCCTCATTCGTCATAAATTCAATGTTATCGGTACTGTTATACTGTTCCATCGGTATCTTGATTTCGATTCCCGTATCCGTGGTAAGATGCTGCTTTGCAAACTTCTTTACGGTCGTTTCATTCTTCGGTTCGATCACTTCTTCTTCCGAGATATTATATTTCTCAATCTTCTCACGGAATTTTTCCTGCATGGCTTCCTGATTTCCGAATACCTTTGCCGTGACTTCCGGTATGCTGATACTGCCCTGCTCTTCTATCTCCTGGTGAATGATGCTCTTTGCCTTCATATGTTCTTCAAACTGTTCAGATTCATTCAGGAATTCCCTCTGAACCGCTTCGACTGCCTTCTCTACGACCGCCAGTTTTGCTTTCTGTGACATCTTCGTGGTACATTGCAAATATCTTCCGGAGAAGTAATTCTCCTTCGCCCCATTGACCTCGTATTTCTTCTCAAGCAGACGGATTCCGAAATCCGACAGATTGATAATCGCAGCTTCCGTAAGTTTCTGCGTGCCTCCCGGCAGTGTGGAACGGTATCTGATAATGGTGTTTACATTGCCATTCTCCCCCGCCGCCGTGGAATGTGTGTAACTCTCTTTATAATTCATCTTCAATATAGCAAGATTCGGATTTGTCCCAATTTCAAAATATGCAATCAGCAAATCTGCGGACGGAATATCCGGATTCGCCTGCATAATTTCATACAATTTTCCGCTCATCTCCCTGCTCATGGAAATGAAATCCCGCTTTTCCTCGATGACCTCCTGTATCAGTTCTGCCACCTCTGAGCCTTCCTCAAACCGACACTTCTTCAGGTCATCGCTATTGTACACCCTGGCAATATGGTTTTTCATAAAGTCCGAAAAATCAGAACCGTAATCCAGTTCCACATCCGAATATACGGCCATTCCAAGACTGGTGTCCATGATATGCACGATTGCGTTTTTTATCTGAATATCTCCTGTTTCCATCACTTTCACATCCTTGTTGTATTTGTCTTCTTTTCTGATGACATAATTAGAAATAATTTTAACATATCCGGAATGAAACTACAAGGAAATTAGATTAATTTTTCGTAAAAACTGCTTTATTTCTATAGAAATATAGTATATAATGGGATCGTTATATATTTTTATGAGGAAGGTACTTAAGAATGAGTCAGGAAAAAATTGATAAAAGAAAAGCAGAAAAAGCGAACCGAAAAAAACAGCTTGCAAAGAAAAAACAGAAAAGAATTATTAACATTTTTCTTTCTGTACTTGTAACCGTTGCTTTTATTGCAGTGGTATGCCTTGCTGCAGCAAGCTTAAGCGGCAGACTGGGAAGCAAATCTTCTGAAACCTCTGCCAACACAATCACACTCAGTGCTGAACAGCTCTCTTCTCTTCTGAACCAGGCTTCATCTTCAGCGGACGGCAGTTCCGATGCTTCTGCTGACACAACTGCTGCCGAAGGTGCAGACCAGACTGAAGAAGAAACCACTGCGGAAAGTGCAGAATAATTACCAGGAAGGGATTTTAACATGAAAAAATTACTTGATTTAATGTCCGAAGAATTTGCAAAAGCTTTTGCATCCTGCGGATATGACGGAAAATATGCAAAGGTTTCCATATCGAACCGCCCGGATCTGTGTGAATACCAGTGTAATGGTGCAATGGCAGCTGCAAAGGAGTATAAAAAAGCTCCTTTCATGATTGCAGATGAGATTGTCAGTTATATAAAGGAATCCGGCAATACAGAGATGTTTTCCATGATTGAGATGGTCAAACCGGGATTTATCAATCTGGTGCTTAGTCCTGCCTTTCTTGCCGGTTATGCAGAGCAGATGGCAGCGGACGCAAAACTCGGATACGAACGCAGCGATGCCACAAAACGCATTGTCATTGATTATGGCGGACCGAATGTTGCAAAACCGCTTCATGTCGGTCATCTCCGTTCTGCCGTTATCGGCGAAAGCCTGAAGCGGATTTTCCGTTTTGCAGGCGATACCGTAACTGCAGATGTGCATCTCGGTGACTGGGGACTTCAGATGGGACTTATCATCGAACAGCTCCGCTGTGAAAAACCGGATCTTGTATACTTTGATGAGAATTATCAGGGAGAATATCCTTCGGAAGCACCATTTACCATATCAGAGCTTGAGAAGATTTATCCGGCTGCCAGTGAGAAATCCAAAAAGGACGAGGCATTTAAGGACCAGGCACACACCGCTACCTTAAAGCTGCAGGAAGGTTATCCTGCATATCGTGCTTTATGGCACCATATCTTAAATGTTTCTGTTGCCGATTTAAAGAAAAATTATGAGAACCTGAATGTTTCTTTTGATGTATGGAAAGGGGAAAGCGATGCCGATCCTTATATTCCGGATATGATTAATGGTTTTCTGGAAAAAGGACTTGCCCACGAAAGTCAGGGAGCTTTGGTCATCGACGTTGCAACCGAAGAGGATACCAAAGAGATCCCTCCATGTATTGTCCGCAAATCAGATGGTGCTGCATTGTATGCGACCTCCGATCTTGCCACAATCATCCAGAGAGAGCAGGATTACCACCCGGATCAGATACTCTATGTTGCGGATAACCGTCAGTCCATGCATTTTACCCAGGTATTCCGTGCCGCAAAGAAGGCCGGACTCTGTGATCAGACAGAGCTTACTTTCCAGGGCTTCGGTACGATGAACGGAAAAGACGGACGACCGTTTAAAACCCGTGAAGGCGGTGTCATGCGTCTGGAAAACCTGATTGCTTCCATCAATGATGCGGTCTACGCAAAAATCATGGACAACCGTACTTTACCAGAAGATGAGGCAAGACAGGTTGCTTCCATCGTAGGACTCTCCGCCTTAAAATATGGTGATCTGTCCAACCAGGCATCCAAGGACTATGTCTTTGATATTGACCGTTTCTCCTCTTTTGAAGGAAATACCGGTCCATATATCCTGTACACGATCGTCCGTATCAAATCCATTCTTGCCAGATACGCACAGGAGTTCGGTTCCTGTGAGAACTGCAATGAGATGAACCGGACACAGAGTGCTACGGAAAAACAGCTTATGACGGAATTAGTCAGATTCAATTCCGTATTTGAATCTGCTTACTGTGAACTTGCCCCGCATAAGATTTGTGCTTATATCTACAACTTATCCGATGCATTTAACAAATTCTACCACGAGAATAATATCATGGGAGAAAGTGATGCCGTACGTCAGTCAGGATTTATTGCTCTCCTGAAGCTGACCAGGCATACCCTGGAAACTTGCATTGATTTACTGGGATTCAGTGCACCGGAACGTATGTAATTCAAAAAACAGCCTCATGCCGAGGCTGTTTTTTTCTCAGGTGGTAATGAAGGTCGGGAATCCCTCATCCCTTATCCTGTTCTCCATCGCCGCCGCATTGGACAGTCTGGAAAATGCTCCTATTTGTACTTTATATAATCCGTTCTGGAAAATGACATACGGATCAAATCCCCGGTTCTGCAGGGTGCTTACCAATTGGTCAGCATCATTTTTATCCTCATAAGCCCCGACCTGAACTTTATACAGAGGCATCTCAGTAAGCGTTCCCATGTCAAGGGTTTCGAGTATGCCCTGTGCGATAGCCTCTGCAATCTGATCAAATTCTGCATCAAATTTAGCGTTGTCCTTTTCATTATCAATAAATCCTGCCTCTATAAGTAATGCCGGCATTTTGGTCCTTTTCAGCACCACAAGATTCGGTCGTTCGATTACTCCGCGGTCTTCAAAACCAAGATTTGCCAGCTCTCTGTTTATGTTGCGTGCCATTTCCGCTTTTATTCCGCTGTCCTGAAATACCAGTGTTTCTATCCCGGTTGATTTTTCAGGCACACCCGTTGCATTTCTGTGAAAAGAAATAAAGAAATCCGCATCGGCATTATTTCCCATCATTGCTTTCTCCAATGGTGTATTGTATACATCGTCTGTCCTTGTGTATTCAATATCCACACCATTATTCTGAAGAATCCGTCCGACTGCCAGTGCAAGGTTCAGATTATCATCCTTCTCCTTCCGTCCCTCATAACTTGCTCCCCAGTCACTTCCGCCATGACCGGGATCGATCACAATCCTGTATGCCATATAATCCCCGTTTCTATCCTGTCACAGGATAAAATGCGTTTTATTTATTATATGAACATCGCCCGGGTGTGTGACATATTATCTTGCCGTGCCGGAAGTATTTGATGAACCTGTGGCATTTTTCTCATTTCCGCCCAGATCATCCACACCGTCTTTGATATCGTCCCCGACATCTTCCACACCGTCTTTGATGTCATCCCCAATATGATCCATATCTTTTTCCAGACTGTTATCCGTGTTTTTGCCGTTATCACTGTTACTGCTGTTTCCGCTCTCATCGGTCACACTGTTTACATTGCTGTCCGTGTTATTATCGGCAGAGCAGGCTGCGAGTCCTGTCATCATCATAAGAGTTACCATACAGATTGCGATTTTTCTCATTTTACACATAAAAAATCTCCCTTCATACTAAAAGTTGTTTCTCTCTTAGTATGACCGGGAGATTTGATTTTATTCATTTATTTTATTTTGTCATTTCAGCAAGCTGTGCCATGGTTTCATCCATAATACGCTTATTCACAAGAATATCTGTTTTACCATTGACGGTTGCCTGATAATAGTTGGAATCGTAGGTTGTATATTGTACAGTTACGTTTCCATAGTAATCATCGAGCTGTCTGTTATAAACGATGGTGTATACAGGATCCTGATCCGTTACAACCGTGGACTGATCGTAGATAATACGCTCCACACCGCATTTGGAAAGAATATCAAAATAAAAATCTTCCAGAGCCTCTTCATCGACTTCTTTTCCATTGATTTCATACAGGTTCTGCTCCGTCTTTCCATCAGAAGCATAGGTGGTCTTGTTTAACAGGGTATATTCGCCGTCCGGAGTGGTAAATACAATGCTTCCGGCATCATGTGCTTCTTCGGTGGAAGTTGCAGGTTTTGCAGCAATATCGGAAAGTTTGATATAGATCACCTGTTTGTAAATATAGTCGAGCGGATCGATACCCAGCACTGCTTCGGCAGATGCTTTGGAAATCAGATAAACATTCCCTGATACTTCTTTGGCATTTCCCACCGTCTTTGTGATTCGTGCATAGTAACAGCCGGTAGCTTCGTCATATGCACCGAAATCAACGATTTTAGACGCATTCTGGGTCACGCCGGTATCGGCATCGGTATCACGGTAATTGATGATATACTGACGCTTGGAATCCGTCAGTCCATAAGCATCGAGGTCTTCCTTTGTCGCCTTATAATTTACCAGCTTTGAAAATTGTAATTTATCAAGGGTATCCGATTGTAAATCATCAATCTTGTTTGTTTCTGCGGAACGGTAGGTTAAAAACGGGGTACTGAAGAACCATTTACAGGTACCGATCAGGTCGGTTTCCGATCCGTTTTCCATGTATACCATTTTTACGGTAAGACCATCATTATTGATGGTGATATCGTTGAGGGTATCGGTCGCAAAAGCCGGGAATGATTCCACATTTGCATAATCGTACATATCTTCACGGCAGACGTAGAGCAAATCCGTGTTCACAGTATAAATCTTATCTTTTCCTTCTATCTTCAGATAGTATTCCTGAAGCATGGAATTATAATCACCAATATAGAAAGTTTCTTTTATACCGCCAAGATTCTCTACTTCGAGGGTGAGGTAAGGATCGTCTAATCCGTATTTGTCATCACTATCCGCATCTTCTACTTCACGGCTTGTCCGGGCTGCCACAAATTTTGTTACAAAATTATTGGAGAAAGCTGTGGAGGATAATGGAAAATCTTCATCATCCGCATTATACCAGATATCCTTAATCAGCTTATAATTCAGCTTTTCCCCATCACGGTACTGATAAGATACTTTTGAAATCTCACTTTCCTTAAACGAGGTCAGTGCTTCGGTATAGGTAACGGTATCCGTACCGTCATCTTTTTTGTCCTTTTTATTTCCAATCTGAATCAGAACCAGAACACCGATGAGCAATACCAGTACAACACCCATTATGATTAAATTTCTTGTTCTCTTTGCTTTCATATATTACTTCTTTCTTCTCCTGTACCAGATAATGCCTCCGACAATCAGGATTGCTGCCGGTATGCCTACGGTCAGATAACCAATCTTTACATCTACATCATGCACATAAACCAGACGATTATAAGATTTTGACTTCTTATCCACATATACGGTATCTTCCTGTCCGGTTATCCACTTCATACTGTTGATTACAAATTTTGTATTTGCTTCGGCAAGTGTATCGTTGATATTTGCGACACCTTCCCTTGCCAGTACGGAATAGGAACCACTGTAAACCAGTTTTGATTCTTTTCCATCATCCAGTGTCTGTGTGGCTGCAACCGCATAGGTATAAGTACCGGACGGATCTGTATTTAACTTCGCATAGGAGCTGTCCGATTTTGATTTATAATATGCTGTTCCGGATGATTCTAACAATGGTACAACCGTAACGCCATCTTTCTCTTCGATATCCACTTTGTCAGAAGCGATCAGCAGAAGACTTGCCCCTGCATCAATAAGATCCTGTGTGATTTCATGGCTTCTCAAAACCGGTTTTACCATAAAGTTATAATCACCATTATCACTGGTATAATAATAAGCATTGTTCTGTTCCAGTACGGTCACATGGTTTACACTGAGCCCGTATCTTTCCAGAATCGCATCAAAGTTCGGAAGAACCGCATCGGTCTTTACCATCTTATATTCTTCTGCTATAAAGAGAGAACCGCCGTTATCCAGATAATCGGAGATACACTGGTATTCCTTGTCGGTAAAATCACCGGTCATGCTGTTGATGATGAGGAAATCCGCATCTTCCGGAATTGCCCCTTCGTTCTCCAGGTTCAGATCCTCGACGTCGATGTTCTGTTTCTGAATATCGGATTCCACCGTTCCAAGCACTGATTTTCCGGAACCGGTCAATACATATGCTTTCATGGTTTTCTCGGATGTTACATAATCGATGGCATTGGTAATCTGACCTTCCATGTCGTACTGATAATATACATATCCGCTGGAAGATGAGGATGACGATGACGATGAGGATGACGATGAAGTATCTTCACTGTCCACAGAGGTTGATATAACCATGTCTGTCAGGTCGATTGCCTTATATCTATCCCCACATACCACGACGATACTTCCCTGTGTCATGTTTGCATTGTACTTTGATACAATGTCAGGGCTTTTTGCAGGATCTTTTGTTTCCAGTTTGATATGGCTGCTGTGTGCAGCATAGTCGTTCAGCAGCCGCTGCAAGTCCGCATATTCGGAACCTGAGCTTGCCAGTGTAATAATCGTAATATCCTGATCCAGATTCTTCAGGTAATTCACTGAAGTATCAGTGAGGGTAAAGATATCTTTTCTGCTTAAATCAATCTGTGTGATATTGGTGCTGAGTGCATTTGATATCAGGTTGATGATAATGACAAATACTACTGCAAGTACGGTAACTCCTGCCATGTAATTTGCATTGGATGCTTTTCTCATGCTTGCCTGGCTTCTGGCTTTTTTCTTTGCTTTCTTTTCTTTTTTATTATCCTTTTCGCTCACAGTAACACCTCCTTAGCTCCAGCGTCTCTTCTGTACTGACTGTACAGTAAGGAATACGAATAATCCAATCAGTGACACGAAATATACAATTCCATTCAAATCCAGCACTTCTGTTTCAAAGAAATAGCTGTACATATAGCTGACGGATAAATGAAGCATTACCTGCTCTAAAAATCCTTCAAACATGGATGAATTGATTAAATATGCTATAATAACTCCAATTATTCCAATAACTCCGATAATTCCAGAAATCAGCAATGCATTGTGAACATTGTTTCGGAACAATATATAGTAGAGAACTGCCAGAATAACAAAAAATACGGCGGTCACAACTGCGGTCGGCATAGGCTTGCTCGGCACAATTCCGGTCATATACTGCATCATGAATGACAGCAGGATTACCGCAAATGTAACGACTGCAGAGATAATCTGGTTCTCTGTAATGGATGATATGAACAGTCCTACGGCAAAATATACCGCACCCATCAGGAAGAATCCGCCAATGGCACTGTAGGATGCCAGGAACGGAATCTCACCATAATCTGCCATAAACAGCGGATACATGCAGATAATCAGGACATTTACCAGAAATACAGTAAGTATGGCAAGATATTTGCCCCACACGATCTGTCCGACCGTAACCGGTGCGGTAAACAGCATCTGGTCTGTCTTTGTATGCCTTTCATCCGCAAATACTTTCATTGTCATAACAGGTACGAGGATCATAAAGACAATGGATACATAGGAGTACTCCAATGTTTTACCGATCCATGCATAACTGCTCTTTACATTAATCATATAAAATACATACCCAACGACCAGTGCAAGGAATGCTATAAAGACATATCCTGTCATTGTCGTAAAGTAGGATTTTACTTCTTTTTTATAAATCGCTAACATCTTCTTTTTCCTTTCCCACCATTAACGGCTCTTCTTTCCGTCATTTCCTGTAACTTTAATAAATACATCTTCCAGTGACATATTGGAATTCTGCATTCCTACAATCGGACATTTTGCCGCTGCACACGCATAGAACAAATCCTGGCGCACGTCATATTCCATTCCGGTTGTGATAAGTGCACGCGTACAGCCCTGTTCGGTTGCATTTAATACTTCAAATTTATGAATCTTATCCAGCTTGTTTAAGATCGCCTTTACCTTGTAATCCGGTGCAGCAACCAGCACTTCGAGATTATTAGAACCTTCCACATGTTTTCCGAGATTATCCGGTGTGTCCTTCGCCACTAACTGTCCCTTTGAAATAATCAGAACTTCGTCACAGACAGCACTGACCTCCTGCATGATATGGGTACTCAGGATAACCGTGTGATGCTTTCCGAGTTTCTTAATCACTTCCCTGATTTCCACGATCTGCTTCGGATCCAGTCCGACAGTCGGTTCGTCGAGAATAATAATCTCCGGAAATCCGAGAATTGCCTGGGCAAGACCGACTCTCTGCTTATAACCTTTGGAAAGAATAATCATCAGACGCAGGAGCACATCTTCAATGCCTGCCATCTTTACAACCTGGTCAATGCTTTCCTTCCTCTTCGCCTTCGGAATGCCTTTTAAATCGGATGCAAACTCAAGATATTCCTTTGGCGTCATATCCATATACAATGGCGGTATCTCCGGAAGGTATCCGATGCATTTCTTTGCTTCTTCCGGCTCTTCGGTGATATCATGTCCATTAATCAGCACCTGTCCTTCTGTCGCTGCAAGATACCCTGTTATAATATTCATCGTGGTTGATTTTCCTGCACCATTCGGGCCAAGAAATCCATAGATCTTACCCGGTTCAATTGTGAAGCTAAGATCATTTACGGCAAGATGATCGCCATATTTCTTAACTAAGTTTTTTACCTCTATCAACGGTACTTCCTCCTTTATTCCATGAAGTCATACTCCATTCTTTATTACACCTTTTATGCCTAACTTGTACATTCTAACATAAAGTTTTACACATTTCCATGTTTTTTTCATGTATTTCACAATAAAATCACAAAATCCCGGAGCAAATGTCCGGGATTCCACACTTCTTTGTAATCTAGCCGATTACATGCTTCATATTATAGAGTCCTGCCGCTTTCCCTTTGAGGAATTTTGCTGCGGAAACTGCTCCTTTTCCAAAAATTGCTTTTGAATAAGCCGTGTGCTTAAATTCAATCACTTCATCCGTACCTGCAAAGATAATCTCGTGTTCTCCGACAATCGTTCCACCTCTTACGGCACTGATTCCAATCTCTTTCTTCGGGCGTTTCTCTCTGAGTGTGCTTCTGTCATATTTATAATCATATTCCTGATTCAGTTCATTGTTCATCGTATCTGCCAGTGCAAGTGCTGTTCCGCTCGGTGCATCCAGCTTCTGGTTGTGATGCTTCTCCACGATCTCAATATCGAATCCCGCATCTGCCAGTGTCTTTGTCACAGTTTCAAGCACCTTCATCATGGTGTTGATTCCCAGTGACATATTCGCAGAACGGAGCAGAGCCACTTTTTCTGCTGCCTGATTGATTTTCTCAATGTCCTCATTGCTGTAGCCT
>ERZ1027237.1281-NODE-1281-length-12078-cov-3.847376_pt1 | contig 12078 bp, 15 predicted proteins | sample MGYA00519264_ERZ1027237 | MGnify/ENA primary metagenome ERZ1027237 (study PRJEB26926, sample SAMN06164640) | human gut metagenome | biome: ENVO:00009003; feature: ENVO:2100002; material: ENVO:00002003 | host: Homo sapiens | place: USA | collected 2012 ...
CGGCAGCGTCAGATGTGTATAAGAGACAGCTCTTGATAAGTTGCGCTGTAGTACCGGGGGGCTGGCACTTTTTTCACAGTCTGCTTGGAATTGCTTAATTCAGGTCCAAGAAAGCGTCCGCACCTCCGACCGCAAAAAAGGTAAAGAGTATCCGGTACGAAAGGATTATCTCCTGTTTTCGAAGTAATGAGGGCAGCCAGACGATCAATTCCGGATCGAAGATCGGTATAGCCGGTCACAATGAATATCTGTTTAAAGCAGATGGCATTATTCAACATGGGCAAGTACCCCAAGCACTTTCGCCAAGAGTGCATCAGATGTCTGATCGGTAACTCGAAGAGTTGCGCCATGAAAATCGAATTCCAAAGAAGAACCTTTAACGGACTCTGGTAATAACTTCTTTATACAAAGTTCTTCTGCCGGAGCAACTAAGTTCATTGGAACTGGAACAACTTCTTGGTTCACCGCTTCATCTGACAGTGAATCCAAACAGGCCTTTCGTACCTGAGTCATGCGATAATAGTAGTTGGCTGTGGTAATGGAATTTTCCCGACACCATTCATTTACTGACATTCCAATCGGACGGTTATTACAGGAATGAACCATTTGGCTCCATTCCTGTAAGCGACAGTTGCGAGCCGCTAAAGATGTTTGAGATTTCATAGATAGCCTCCAATTGTTCTAAAAAGTTTAGCCTAAACTTTTTAGACTGAACTTTTTAGAGCATTATCATTTGTCGAGGCTATTATCTCAAAAAATGAGGTCACTGTCTACGCATCCACTATTGAGCGTTTACACAAACATCAATACCTTACTCTCGGGCTTATACCTCATTTCTACTGGAGCCATTATTTAGAAAATAATGGCAAGGTTAACCCTTGTCAATGCCCTCTCGGGCTTATACCTCATTTCTACTAGGAATATTCCTTTTTGCGAAGCATAAAATTAAATTTAGTGTCAATGCCCTCTCGGGCTTATACCTCATTTCTACAAAAACTATGAGTAGAGCAGAATTCGTTATGAAACCTTGTGTCAATGCCCTCTCGGGCTTATACCTCATTTCTACGGTACCCCTTCAAAAACCTAGGTTTTATGCGGTTTCCAGAGCCTGTTTTTGCAGGTATTTATCAGAATATTCTGACAACAGCCGTTTTCCGTGCATGTTAACATTTTGGACATATTTAATGAGGTATACTTACCCTTGACACTGAATTAAGTGTAGCACTAAATGCAACCGTTGTCATCCTATTTTTTCACTCTCTTGATAAGTTGAGCTGAGCAGTAACACGCTACCCTCTCGTGCTGCTGCTCAGTCTCTTCTGTGTAAAATGTAAACTTTTGTTTATAGAACTTTTATAAAGTTTATATTTTTTTGCCGGGGACAGGCACTTTTTTTCCCTTGAATTTAGCGATGCGCATTTTCATATGCTTTTCGGATTTCCTCCGGCAAGTGGTCGGGAATCAGTGCCTTTAGTCTGTCCTCGCTGCCGTCTTGGATTGCCTGCTCATAATACCAGCACTTGAATTTCAGCATATCCAGTGCCCGGTTCATGTGCGCAATCTCTGCTTCCATGTGGGCTTTCCGCTCCTCAAACATGGCCTTGCGCTGTGGATAGGTGGACGGACCCTCAGCACACCAATCCATGAACTGCCGGATGTCCTTGATCTCCATGCCAGCCTTTTTCAGACATTCAATGACCCGGAGTGCTTCAATCTCCGTGTCACCGAATTTGCGGATGCCGGACATCCGTTCCATGTTCGGAAAAAGTCCCTGTTTATCATAATAGCGCAGCGTGGAGATAGGCAATCCGAACATCTCTGCCACCTGTCCAATTGAATACATAAATTTCCCTCCCCAAAAATTTCAAAAACATCTTGACCTAAAGTTAGATTTAGGTGTTACTATGAGAATAACACAAAGAACATAAAAATGCAAGGAGTGTTCTACGATGAATAAAAAGGTACTAATCATTTCCTCAAGTCCCCGTAAGGGCGGCAACTCCGAAACGCTGGCGGCAGCATTTGCCAAGGGCGCACGGGAGGCGGGCCATCAGGTAGAAACTGTGTATCTGCGAGAAAAGCAGGTTGGCTTCTGCAAAGGCTGCTTTGCCTGCCTGAAGTTGGGGCACTGCGTCATCCAAGACGATGCCGTGGAAATTGCCGCCAGAATGCACGATGCCAATGTGCTGGTGTTCGCAACACCCGTCTACTATTACTGCGTCAGCGGTCAGCTCAAGACTATGCTGGATCGTGCCAACCCATTGTTCGATACGGACTACGCCTTTACGAAAGCCTACCTGCTTGCAGCGGCGGCAGAGGACGCACCTGAAACCTTTGCGGGTACAGAGAAAGCCGTGCAGGGCTGGGTAGACTGCTTCCCCCACTGTGCGCTGGCTGGCACAGTGTTTGCAGGCGGCGTAAACGGCGTGGGAGAGATCGCAGGTCATATTGCACTGGAGCAAGCTTATCAGATGGGCAAGGAGGTGTGAGCCATGGCAGTTAAACAAACGGCAGGCAGAGAGGCTTTGGGGAAATTTGCTCCCAAATTTGCGGAATTGAATGATGATGTGCTGTTTGGGCAGGTGTGGAGCCGGGAAGACAAGCTTTCCCTGCGAGACCGCAGCATTGTAACAGTGGTGGCGCTGATGGCGCAGGGACTGACGGATTCGTCTTTTCAGTACCATCTGACAACTGCAAAGAACAACGGCGTGACCAAAACGGAAATAGCGGAGATCTTGACCCATGCGGCATTTTATGCGGGTTGGCCCAAGGCGTGGGCGGCCTTCCGTATGGCAAAGGAGGTATGGGCGGAGGACGATGCTGTCGACGCAAAAGCCAAGCATCAGAATGAAATGGTCTTTCCCATCGGCGCACCCAATGACGCCTTTGCGAAATACTTTATCGGACAAAGCTATCTCGCACCGCTTTCTACGCAGCAGGTCGGTATTTACAATGTGACCTTTGAACCGGGCTGCCGCAACAACTGGCACATTCATCACGCCAAAAGCGGCGGCGGACAGATCCTCGTTTGTGTGGCTGGTCGAGGTTACTATCAGGAATGGGGCAAACCGGCACAGGAGCTGCGCCCCGGCGATGTAGTAAATATCCCTGTGGGAGTCAAGCACTGGCACGGTGCTGCGCCGGATAGCTGGTTCTCTCATCTGGCGGTAGAGGTTCCGGGGGACGAAACATCCAATGAATGGTTGGAAGCCGTGGACAACACAGTATATTTTAAGGCAACAGGCAAGGAGGTCTGAATATGGAAAAACTGAATCTAACACAGGAATGGGATAAGGTGTTCCCGAAAAGCGACAAGGTGGATCACAAGAAAGTAACCTTTCACAACCGCTACGGCATCACACTGGCGGCGGATATGTACACGCCGAAGGGCACAGAGGGCAAGTTGCCCGCCATTGCCGTCAGCGGTCCGTTCGGCGCGGTAAAGGAGCAGTCCTCCGGTCTGTATGCGCAGAAAATGGCGGAGCTTGGCTTCTTGACGATTGCCTTCGACCCGTCCTACACCGGTGAGAGCGGCGGTATGCCCCGTTATGTCGCATCGCCAGACATCAACACTGAGGATTTCTGCGCAGCGGTGGACTTTCTCTCCGTGCAGGAGAATGTTGACCCGGAGCGCATCGGTATCATCGGTATCTGCGGTTGGGGCGGCATGGCGATCAATGCCGCAGCCATTGACACCCGTATCAAAGCGACCGCTGCTATGACCATGTACGACATGACCCGTGTGAACGCCAACGGCTATTTTGACAGTGAGGATTCTGAGCAGGCACGCTTTGAGAAGAAAAAAGCCATGAATGCACAGCGCACGTAAGATTACAGGGGTGGTACTTATGCATTGGCAGGCGGTGTTGTCGATCCGCTACCGGAGGATGCTCCGCAGTTTGTGAAGGACTATTACGCCTACTACAAAACGCCACGTGGCTATCACCCCCGTAGCCTGAACTCCAACGGCGGTTGGAATGTGACCTCCTCGCTATCGTTCCTAAATATGCCGATTTTGCAGTACAGCAGCGAGATTCGCTGTGCCGTACTGCTGGTACACGGGGAAAAGGCGCACTCTCGCTATTTCAGTGAGACAGCTTACAGCAAGCTGACCGGCGACAATAAGGAATTGCTCATTATCCCCGGCGCAAACCACACCGACCTTTACGATCAGATAGACGTGATCCCATTTGAGAAGCTGAAAGCGTTCTTTGAGGAATATCTGAAATGAGACATAGGAAAGCCCTGTGCTGCGTATTGAACGCGGCACAGGGCTTTTTCCGTTTCTGGCGGTTTTGGTCGGCATATTTGATACCCTGTACGCAGGACGCACCTTTGTACTTCGCGGAATCGGACGATAACCAGCCAAGCCACAAAAGGTCACGCGAAGCCGCGCACTGGCTGCACTGTGCCGTGAATCGTGGGACGGTGTAACCCATACGCGCAGATTGAGCGTAATTGCCCTGTATCGGAAGGGGATATAGTCGTTGCGCTTGATCCGGATAATCAGAACACGCTGAAACGCTATGCTGGCTATGACGAGGATGATGAATGCTATCTTCTCGCCTATGAGAATGAAGCAAAGTATCCGGGAGAAGTTATTAAGGTGAGGAGTTTTAAGGTACAAGGTGTGGCTCGTCACGTCATTAAGGCTCTCTAAAACAAATAATCTAACTCGATAGGAGATGTTTTGTTTGAACGCAGTTGATGTGAAGTGCCCGATCTGCGGCACAATCAATAAGTCTCTCGACTTAGAAGAAACAGACGGATGGATGGAATGCGAAAGCTGCGGCGAAGTAACCCAGCAGATGAAGTACGTGAAAACAAGAAAAGATTACCAATTCGCCGGATCGTTTGCGCCAGGAATCTCGGCCGTGATAGAATTGGAATCAACCTCGTGACTGGAAAAGCAGCCTGACACAGAACAAGAAGCGTGAGCTCGTAAAGCGAGAATTTGAAAGGTTGGTATCCTGATTGTATTACTCACACTTTTATAGGGGAAAAGCATCAAGCGGTTGTCCATGTTATAGCATCAACAGCAATGTAATAATATGGACAACTTAAAAATATGAAAAACATTAGTGATAATTCGAGTTTGCAGTTTATCTTAACTCTAATATTGTATCTTAACTTAAAAAGAGTTATAATACGTGAAAAGAGTTAAGACAGGAGGCGCGCACATGAAATATCTTGATAAAGTTCTTGGAATCAAAGTGACTTATGAGAATGTGGAGTTCAAGCATTTGCCTAATTTTACAGCCGCAAGGTATCGTTTACAAATGGTGGCTATGAATGGACAAAGGGCGATTTTCCTTTATCCGAAAACTGAACTGGAGCAGGTCGAAGTGCTGAAAAAGCATATTGCACGGATACAGAAAAATGAGAATTTGCCTGTTGTGCTGGTGCTAAGTGAACTTAGTTTTCGCCAGAAAGAATACTTAATTCGTGAGAAAATTCCATTTATCGTAGAAGGAAAGCAGATTTATTTGCCCTTCATGGCGATGTATTTGCAGGAACGGTGTAATGCCGAAAGGGAGCTACGGGAAGAAATACTTCCATCGGCGCAGATGCTTCTGCTGCATTTCATTTATGGAGGCGCACAGGAATTGTCAACAAGTCAAGCTGCGAAAGACTTGGAACTGACACCTACTTCTATATCGAGGGCATCGAAACAGCTTGAAGAAATGGGATTGCTGCATATAAAGAAGCAAGGTGTGCAGCGGATTTTGCAATCTGAGGATTCTCCGAAAACACTGTTCCAAAAAGCAGGAGATAAGTTGCTGAATCCAATAAAACGAACGGTTTATATTCCGAAAGAATTGGTGGGAACAGACCTGTTGGAAAGTGGATATTCGGCATTGGCAGAGCGTTCCATGCTGAACGCACCGAATGTCAAATGCTATGCGACAGAAAGAATCTCTCAATGGAAGAATGTTATGACAAATAGCTTGCAAGACTCGCAGGCGCAAGTGGCCGTAGAAATGTGGAGATACAATCCCCGAAAATTGTCCACACGAAATATTGTAGACGAACTTTCGCTGGCATTGGCATTGCGAGAAGATGCAGATGAACGAGTTGAAGAAGCGGTAGAAGAAATGCTGAACGAACTGTGGAGGAAGATAGATGGTTACAGGAATTGACAGTTTTAAGGAATGGTTCAAGGGCAGTGAAGAACAATATGCCATCATTGGAGGAACGGCGTGTGACATTCTGATGACGGAAGATGGTTTGGATTTCCGAGCAACAAAGGATATTGACCTTGTTCTGATTATAGAAGCAGTTGACGCGAATTTCGGAAAGAAATTCTGGGAATATGTAAAACAGGCGGGATATGAACATTGCAATAAAAGTTCGGGTGTGCCGCAGTTTTATCGTTTTAGCCATCCGGTCTCGAACCAGTATCCTGCGATGATTGAACTTTTCACGCGAAGGCTTGATGCCATTCAACTTCCAGAAGATGCAGTGCTGACACCGTTACCGATGGACGAAGATATTTCAAGTCTGTCTGCTATTCTTTTGGACGATGATTACTACGATTTTTTGAAACAGGGGAAAGTCACTGTTGATGGAGTGACTGTCTTGGATGCGGCATAAAGCGTAGTTATAGCTATTCCGATTTTAGAGGGATGAACCCAAATGAACCAAAATGAACCGAAAAGAACCTTTACAAACCCAAATCCGGGCGTTAAACTACAATCAGAAAACGAATGGAAACAAGAGAGCGCTGAGAAATCGGTGCTCTCTTTGTTATACAGACGAAAGGAGATGATTCCGTTGGTTTAATTAAAAAGAGAAGAAAGAAGAAGGAGGTGGCGCTATGAATGAAGTCTATGGATAAAAACATTTGTTTAAGCAGCCACGAAGCGGAAGATGGGGTTTGGGAATGAAGTCCCCAAGTGGGTTTTAGGGCGACAGCCCTAACGTTTCTGCGTTAAAGAAGCGTAGGGAAATTCTGACACGATGAAAAACGACAGAAAGGAGGGATGCACAGGGGAAGCCCGGCATGGTCACCTATAACGATGTCGATTACTTCTATGTCTACAATTTGCAGGGCGATGTGGTTGCGCTGATTGACGCGAATGGTACACAAGTGGTAGAATATGGTTATGACGCATGGGGTAATCCGATCAGCAAAACCGGCAGTTTGGCAGCGACGATTGGTACGCTGAATCCGTTCCGCTATCGTGGGTATGTGTATGATGAGGAAACCGGACTGTACTATCTGCGGAGCAGATACTATAATCCCATTATCCGTAAGTATCTGAACGCTGATATTCTTCTCGGTAAACAACTGCCCCTTCAGCACAACACCTACTCATACTGTGTCAATTCTCCAATCACAAAAGTTGATGAGGATGGTTGTGCGAGTACATCCTCGCTGTGGACAACGCTCCTTACTCGCATTCAGAACACACGTGCAATCACTCTACATACACAGCATGTATTATGTAAAGGAAGCTTTTAACCATCTTCCTTAAACTGCATGTCGTTCCGCGAAAACCGAATACAAAAAGCAGTTATGGAAGAAGAAAAAGTCTTCAAGTCCACAACTGCTTTTTTGTGTTTGAAAGGAGATTTGTATGAAACTGACTTATCACCGCTGCGGCGATTACCTGCTTCCCGACCTGGCCATCCCAGATGAGCCTGTGGTGCTGGGCAAGTATAGCAGGATGCGCAAGACTTATCTTAAAGAGCATAAGCCCATTCTGTACAATGCCCTGCTGCTTTCCGGAAAACTGACGGAACACCTTATCGGCGTGGATGCCGAGTGCCGGGAACGCCTTGAAACCCTCCTGCCACAGATGATGCGGGTGGAAGGCGTTGACGAAGCACTCAAAGCACGCGACCAGATGGAATGGGTGCGCAGGATGAACAGCATCCAGAACCGAGCAGAAGAAATCCTGCTGAACGAACTGGTTTACGCTTAAATCACAGAGTCGGAGAGAAAGCGGTCATGCAGCTGCTTTCTCCCTGCCCTGTGCAGCCAGATTCTCTCGAATATGGCGCAGAGCTTCATCTTCGATGCGCCTTGCCCGGCTGATGCTTAACCCGTAGTCCCTCGCTGCTGCTGCCAGTGCACATGGCTCGCCATCGAAACCAAACCGATGGCGAACCCATGCGGCATCGCGAAGCGACGAGCAATTCATTGCGTCATAGAGTGCAAGCAGTCTTTCCTTGTTCAGATAGAGCTGTTCGGGGCTTTTATGATAGATATCCCGACTTGGAACAGGATTATCGGATTGCATGGCTTCAACTGCCGCCTGGTTTTCTTCCAGTGAAATTGTGTTGATTTCGGGATGCGTTTGCCGGATGGCGTCGAGCATCGCGGTGCGAACGACTACGGTGGCATACGTCAGGAATTTCCCCTTTTCGGGCATGTAGCGCTTTGCCGCATGGAGCAGAGCGATACGGCCTTCCTGCTCGTAATCGTCGCAGTTCAGAACTGCGCTGCCATATCGTTTTTCAAATTGAATCGCGGCTGAGCGAATAAACATCGTATTCTGCTCAATTAACTGGGTACATGCTTCATGATTTCCGTTCTGAATCATCAGGCAAAGGGTTTCGTTCGTGATGGGCATTCATCTCCATTTGGATATTGTAGGTGGTGTTCATGTAATTCCAGATCGCCTGTTTGAGCTGAGCGGTTGCTTCGCCCAATTCAGCCTGATATTCTTCCGGAACGGTGATTTGGTTCAGCGCCGCCGAGAGCATCCCCATGATGCCTTCGGGTCTGAGTTGCAGACCTTTTTTCTGGCGCGGAAGCACTTTCGTGATTTCGCTGAGCTTCTGTTTAGTCAGCACCGCGGTTTGTTTGACACGCTCCGGTCCATCCTGCTTCATTTCAGCGAGAATCTGGCGGAAGTTGCGCGTGATGTTCTCGATCTCATCCGCATAGACCGGGCGTTTGAGCGCCTGCGCTTCCTGCACGGCGCCACGAACGGCGGGCATATCCTCCGGGTTAGCCTGACCATGTTCCAACATGAGGCTGCTCATGGAGTTGTACATTTGATTCTGCGCGGCAACGCCGGAAGCCAGAACGCCCTCCTGATAGAGCGCGATTTGGCGGGTCAGCTCCGCGAATTTCGGATTTTCCAAAAGCTGACAGACCACAGAATGGTTCAGTTTGCCCTGATGGAGATTGGCGGCTGCTTCCACAGACAGCCCCAGACGCTCGATGTCATATCCTTTACGGGAAGGAATATCCGTCAGTCCCAGCAGAAAATCCGTCGAAACCTCGAAGTAATTCGCGATGGCGACAAGATTTTTACTGGACAGTTTGCTTGTTTTTTCAGCCATTACGCGGCTCAATGTGCTTTTGTCCATACCGACAGCCTGCGCCAGCTCAACCTGCGTGATGTTTCGGCTTCTGCACAGGTCGCGGATTCTGTCCATTGTATTTCCGGGAAGCCATTTTTCCTGCATCCATTCATCCTCCTGAGTTTTTTTCTTTGATCGTATCATATCAGACTCGAATAGCCAAGTCAAATCTGTTGCATTTTTGCATCGGGAAAGCCGACAGAACCGAATCAGTTGAAAAAATGCCGCTTTTCAGACGATTTCCCATTTTCCCCCGTATATTCAGACAGTGCGTAAAAATGTTCTTTTACACCCTTCAAGACCGAAAAAATGTGTGAAGGAGGAATTTTATTGAAGGAAAATCTGATTACGGCGCTGTACGAGCGCCTGTCCCGCGACGATGACCTCGACGGGGAAAGCAATTCCATCGTGAACCAGAAGCTCTATCTGCAAAATTACGCCGATGAGCATGGATTCACCAACTGCAAACACTACACGGACGACGGATGGAGCGGCGGCAATTTCGACCGCCCCGGCTGGAAAAGCCTGATTGCCGACGTGGAAGCCGGAAAGGTCGGCGCGATTCTGGCTAAGGATATGAGCCGAATCGGGCGCAACTATCTTGAAACAGGATTTTATACGGAAGTCGTGTTCCGTAAGCACAATGTCCGATTTATCGCCATTGCCAACGGCGTGGACAACGAGCACCCCGAAACGGGCGAATTTGTGCCGTTTCTGAACATCATGAACGAATGGTATCTCAAAGACCAGTCCAAGAAAGTTACGGCGGCTTATCAGCTGCGCGGAAAATCCGGCTTACCCACCAACAACAACTGCTTATATGGCTACCGAAAAGACCCGGACATCAAGCACCACTGGCTGGTTGACGAGGAAGCGGCGGCGATTGTCCGCAGAATCTATCAGATGGCTTGCGAGGGACACGGGCCGTCTGAAATTGCACGGATTCTGACGAAGGAGAAAGTGGACAATCCCGGCTACTACTATACGAAACACGCCTGCGGGATGCGCAGCGACTATACAAAAGAAGCCCATGCGCACGACTGGAACAGTTTGACAATCAGCAGAATTTTGACCCATCAGGAGTATTTGGGACATACGGTTAATTTTCGTTCCGGAAAACGATACTACAAGGATAAACGACGCGCCAACCCGCCGGAAAAGCTGCTGATCTTCGAGAATACCCATGAACCCATTGTAACGAAGGAAACATGGGAGCTTGCCCAATGTGCATTGAAAAGTAAAAAGCGTACAGATACGCTGGGCGCGGCGAATCCGCTAACAGGGCTGGTTTATTGTGCCGATTGTGGTCAACGCCTGTATAATCATCGCCGTGGACCACAAGATGAACAGGGGGTTTTTCAAAGTGACACCTATAATTGCTCGACCTACATGCGTTCCCGAAAAAGAGAAACGTTGGAATGTACCTCTCATCATATTGCGACAAAAGCACTGAGAGCGTTGATTCTGAAAACCATTCAGACCGTCAGCCACTATGCCCTTTCTAATGAGATTGAGTTTGCGCGCAAAGTTCGGGAAGCGTCTGAATTGCAGCAGGCACAGGCGGCGAAAGAAACAAAAGCCAGAATCCGCAAAGCGCAGAAGCGCTGTAAGGAACTGGACGTACTGATTCAAAAACTGTATGAATCGTATGCGCTTGAAAAGATTTCTGAAAAGCGTTTTGATGATTTTCTTGCAGCGTATGAGAAAGAACAGGCTGAACTGAAAGCCGTGCTGGAAACGGACACGGAAGAACTTCGGGCGTATGAAGTCGATTCCGATAACATTGCTTCGTTCCTCAAACTTGCCAGAAAATACAGGGAAGCCGATGAACTGACCACGCCCATGATCTATGCGTTTGTTGAAAAAATCATTGTCCATGCGCCGGAAAAAATCGACGGAGAGCGGCACATGCAGATCGACATCTATTTGAAATTCATCGGCAATTTCCAAGTGCCGCAGGACGAGCCGACGGCAGAAGAAATTGCAGAGGAAGAAAAGCAGAAACAGCGGCGCGCGAAAAATCGGGAAAAAGTCGCCCGCTGCATGGAGAGAAAGAAATTGAAAGACGCACAGGAGAAGGAGGATGCAGCCCATGAAAATGACAGCGCTGTATGAGCGTATATCCCGCGAGGACAGAAACGAAGGAGAATCCTTTTCGATTCTTCGGCAGAAGGAATATCTTGAAACCTATGCCGCCGCAAACGGCTTTGAAAACTGCCGGCATTATACGGACGACGGATTCAGCGGACGAAACTTTGAACGTCCCGGCTGGCAGCAGATGATGACGGATATTGACGGCGGGAAAATCGGAACGGTGCTGGTCAAAGACATGAGCCGCGTCGGGCGTGATTACCTGCAAACGGGTTTTTATACCGAAATTTATTTCAAAGAGAAAGATGTGCGGTTTATCGCCATTGACAGTCATGTGGACAACAGCTGTTCCGACAGCTTGGAGTTTGCGCCCATGCTGAATGTTCTGAACGAAATGTATCTGCATGATCTATCCAAGAAAGTCAACATCGGGTTTCGGGCAAAAGGAATGTCGGGGCAATCGCTTACGTCAACGCCGCTGTTCGGCTATAAGCGAGATCCCGAAGATAAGAACCATTGGGTGATTGAACCTGAAACCGCCGAGATTGTGCGGCGGATTTTTGAACTGGCGGCAACAGGAATGAACCCGCACCGCATTGCCAAAACCTTACAGACAGAGCGGAGAATTACACCGAGTACATATTTCCGCAGATCGGATATGGGCAACCG
>ERZ1027237.1286-NODE-1286-length-12059-cov-6.792652_pt1 | contig 12059 bp, 12 predicted proteins | sample MGYA00519264_ERZ1027237 | MGnify/ENA primary metagenome ERZ1027237 (study PRJEB26926, sample SAMN06164640) | human gut metagenome | biome: ENVO:00009003; feature: ENVO:2100002; material: ENVO:00002003 | host: Homo sapiens | place: USA | collected 2012 ...
TGTATGTCTCCAACAGTCAGATCCAGCAGTTCGGATACCCTTGCCCCTGTATCATAGAGCAAGCAGAGTATAAGCAGATCTCGAAAACCTTTTTCAGTAGAAGGCTCTGGTTTTTCCAACATTTCCTTGATTTCCTCATATGAAAGATACTGTAGGACTGGCGTTGGACATTTTTTCATGGGGATCTGGAGGATTCTCTCACAGCTGTAAATATAGCGCGAATTTTCTCTGCGAACAAACTTGAAAAAGGCTTTTATGGCAGACAATCGTTGGTTTCGTGTTGAGGCGGAATTCCCCTGTTTCTCACAAAGCCAGTTTAGGTATCCCTCAATTAAGTCGGGTGACAGGACCTCAATCGTAATTTTGCGAACAGGCAATCCGCATACTTCCTCACAATACAGAAGCAAACGGGAAAAAGCTGTTTCATAGGAAGCGAGTGTATTGTCACTGACTCCGCGTTGGCATGGTAAGTAGGAGAGCAAATATTTGCTGAGTAAAGACGCAAAATCTGTAGTTCTCACAACTCCACCTGCTTTCCAGGAAAGACATCAAAATTAGCTTCCATTGCAGAAACGATATGAGGAAATGCCTCTGCGGTCAAACGCAGATACTGCTGTGTCGAGGAGAGTCCTACATGACCCATGTACGCGGACAAATACGGAAGTTTGGCATTTAGATCCTCGCCAGCCTCAGCCCACTTCTGCAAACAATGAACCGCGAAAGTGTGACGTAAGTCATGGATTCTCGGACCTTTTCCTTCCCCACCGTAAGATATCCCTGCATAGTGAAGCGTCTGCCGCCATGCATAGTGAATTGTGTGTGAAACGTAGTGTTCGCCCTTTGGTGTCTGAAAAAATGCTGCTTCGTCTTTTCTATGATGCCCCACACTTGAAACATATTTGGAGCAGCAATATGTTAGCGATTCAGACATTGGAACCAGGCGTTCTTTGCCAAATTTGCTGTTTCGTATATGTAGGACACCTTGCTCCAAATTGACATCCGCAATAACAAGATTCAATGCTTCTGAAACCCGCAGACCGCAGCCATAAAGCATTCGGAACAGCAAACTCATCACATAAACGCGCTGCGGAGAAATCGGTGTGTATGGAAGTCCATCTGCGGCTGCAAATAAGCGTACAATCTCACTATGGCTAAAAATATATGGTACAAAGTTGGATTGAACCCTTCGGATATCCCTGTCAACATATGCGTCTATGCCAGTTTTCTCTAAGTGCTGCATGAATCGCCGGATCTCTGTGGCACGGTAATAATGGTTGCGAGGACTTTCATTGATATCCTTTTCATTCCAGCGCTCAACCGCGCTTTTGGAGGCATGATCCAATGGTTCTCCGTTTGCAAGACACATTCGCAGAAAGCGGAGCAGCATACCCATCGGTTTCTGAACCTGCACCCCGACACTTTCCTTTTCCACCAAATATTCATGGCATCTTTCGGACAAAGCATTTTGGAATCCAGCCTTTTCGCAAAATTCAGCCAACCCAATCATAGCAATACCTCCACATCCAATGCACAGTCTCGAAGATGGGTTACATCGACCTGCAAATACTTTTTTACTGTATCGGTTGAGGTATGGCCTAAAATGTTTGCAATGGTTGAAATAGGAATGTTTTCCTCCATGAGTCTCGTTGCCAAGGTGTGCCGCAGCGAGTGCATACCATGCTTGCGCTTGGATAAATTAATCTTTGCCATCTGCGCATAGCGAACAATGATGCCGCTCAGAGAAGACGTATCTGAAAAAGCCATGATGGGAGTCCGCCCTGTCAAAAAAACGTTCTGTATATCAGTTTTGGGCCGTCCATATTTTAAGTAATCAATGATTGCCCAGCCAACATCATCAGGCAGCGGCAAATCGACACGCTTTTGCGTTTTGGATTGTACAAAAGACAGTCTGCTATTCTCCCAATCTATATCCCCAAGGCACAACGCACGGATATCCCCGACACGAAGTCCAAGTTTTGTTACAAGCAGCAGAATTGCATAATCTCTTTTCCCCATAGGATTTGCCCGATCCACCGCAGATAGCAGCTTATCTACATCTTCACGTTCCCACGCAGATGGCAGAGGATTTTTGCGCAACGATCGTTTTGCCGGCATATTGCGGGAATAATCTTCGCTCACATATCCGTTATGAAACAGGAACTGCAAGAAAAGGCTTATCGTGCGCCTGTGGTGCTCTACCGCATCATCGCTTAATGTAATAATTGTGCCCAAGAATCCAACTACTGTTTTATAAGAGATCTCAGAAATGGCAATCTTGTTTGAGTGCAGGTAGTTGAAAAATTTACGCAGATCTGCTTGCCGCCTGTATACAGTGGCCTCTGAAGTGCCTTTGCTCCGGCAATCATCTCCAAATTTATCACTCAGATATTGGAATTCTGGCGTGAGTTGGAGGTTTCCCTTTAACCGTCTGGCACGGAAAAATGAGCCATGTGTATGAAAGTCATTCAGCAGTGCAATTGTTCTCCATGCATATTGCGTGGTACATGGCAGCTCGTGGACAAGGCGTCCGTCGAACTCAACAGGATAATGCTTTTCAAGAAATTGCTTTCCTACATAGGAAGAATAGCATTCGATTCCCAGGTCTGCTCCAAATGTGAGCAGTCGTTTTGTTACTGTCCTAAAATTTGAAAGCCGGGATTCACTATACCCGGCTGCGACCAACGCCTGATCAAAGGCAGCGGTCAGTTCCTGCATTGACTTTGTGTTGTCCATGTAGATGCCTCCAAAAATTATTATGCAAAGAATGCACTCTAATTTTACCTGCTATCTCTTACTTTGGACAGATTCCTTTTCATTTTATATGGATAGCGATAAGCCCGGTCACCTTCAAGATTGGCTAATAAATGGTCACGGGTGTTTTTGAACTCACCGCCGTTCAGGCCAAGCCGCACCAGCCAGACCCGGAAGGTGAACAACTCATTGTCACTGCGGGTCTTTCGCATGACGGTGCTACGCTGGGCAATGGCCTGGGCGGAGATGGCGAGGCACAGGTTCACATAGGCGGCCACCTTCCCGGCATGGAGGGTGGAGTTGAAGCACCGCCATTCCACCGTTCCCCGGTAGAACATGGAGTGGAGGTTCAGGGCGTAATAGCGGGTCCAGTTATAGTGCTCATCGTTGCTCACATCGCCCTCATACCAGATACTCTCCAGCTGGGTCAGGTTTTTGGTTTCATCGGATGACAGCTTTCTGGCCTCTCTGAGCATGGGCTCCCGTACCTTCTGACACCAGCGATCAACACGGGCCTCGCTGACCTGCAATGCCTTGAACAAAATGTCCTCCTTGGAATACATGATCCCAAGGAGGTTCTTCAGGCTTTGGCGGTTGTGGTTGGCCCCATCCACATGGACGTGGATGCCGCAGGAAGGGTTTTCTCTCGCTCCAGCCTTTCTGACACGGCGCACACACTCCTGCAGCTTGGGAAGTTCCGCGTAGGTCAGCTTTGGGGTGACCATCTCCACCTGATAGCGCCTGTCGGTGGTGAATGTATATCGGCTGCCCACCTTGTGCTGGGTTTGAATACTGCTGTCACTCATAATCGTCCATACCTTTCCCTCACGATCCGTAACAGACCATTTGTCGTAGGACCCGCCGGTATGGATGGCGGTGGATTCAAAGTATTCCGCCAGGGCGTTCGCCGTCTGCTCACGGGTGATGCCGGACATCTCCACCTCTACGCCGAAGCACTGGTCCTTGATGCCGATCTCACTCATGCCGCATCCGCCTCCCGCAGTTCCTCATCCACCGCCCGGATACGGCGGCCAATGGCCTCGATGACATTGACGGTCACGCTGTTTCCCGCCTGCTTATAGGCCTGGGCATCGGAGTTGATGGCCAGAATCCGGTCGATCTGCCAATCCTCAAAGCCTTGCAGGCGCAGACACTCTCTCGGCATGAGACGGCGGATGCGGCCGCCCTTCATGACGATACCCTGGGTGCAGGCGGCATCGTGAGCGAGGCTTTGTCCCACACGACCTGCACGGGTTTTGCTGCCAATATAGCCAAGATCCACGGAATCTCCGGGCTGGGCCTCCATGTACCCCTTTTTCGTGGCCTCTTTGATGAGCAGCACACCGGAACGTTCCCCCTTGTGATTGGAGAGAGTGGTCTGCCCATACCGGGCGGTAAGGCAGCGTGCCTTATCGGTCTGCTTGGGATGTCCCGTGCACAGGTCCACAAACACAGCATTCTTGGGCTGGCCGCAGTTCGAGTCCACGAGGTACAGGCCGGTCTTACCGCCCATACCGCCCGCACTGGCAGTCTGGGTGCAGGCTACTCCGCTGGGGTCGTAGACACGGGAGCCTTGTGGGCCGCCAATGATTTGTATAAGAGCTTTTGGGTTTGCTCCGAAGACAGGAAGTACTTTTCCGGTGCATCGGGGATCAAGATAGCAGACAATGAAAAGCCGCTTTCGCACCTGCGGGACTCCAAAAGCGGCGCTGTTAAGCACAGACCATTCGATACCATACCCCAACTCATGAAGCGAGGAGAGGATGGTTGCAAACGCTTTCCCCTGGTCATGCAGTAAAATTCGGGGAACATTTTCAAGCAGCAGATACGCAGGGCGTTTGGCTTCAGCCAGTCGGGTAATTTCAAAGAAGAGAGTGCCTCTGGGGTCAGCGAACCCAAGTCTGTGGCCACAAGCGGACCAGCTTTGGCAAGGAAATCCTGCGCAGAGCAGGTCGAAGTCGGGCAGGTCTGCGGGGTCGATTTTTGTGGCGTCTGGATAGTATCGTTCCTCCTTTTGGATGTCATGAATGGCGCGGTAACTGGCATCGGCGTACTTGTCGATCTCGCAGTGTCCCACGCATTGGAAGCCGCCCGCGCGGGTCAGCCCCGCGCGGAATCCGCCGATCCCGGCGAACATATCAAAATATCGAATCAGGTAGTATCCTCTCCTTCCTCCTGCAGCGAAAGCAAAAAGCCGAGCACATCGGCATCCACTGCTTCGTTCCCAGCCTGCTCCGGCAGGACAGTATTGGGGGGTGACTGGAATGACAGGCCCTGCACCTCCTCCCGGACGATGGTCCGGATGGCAGTGAGCAGGTCCTCCCATTCCCGCTGTTGGCGCAGGAGGCGGCAGACCTCATCCGTCCGCTGCCCGAAGGGGATGGAACAGAGGGCCTGCCACGCCTCCTTGTGGGGCGGATAGTCCATGGAAAAGGCCAGATTCAGCCGCTTCTTTTCGCCCATGTCGTTATTACACTTCACTGATCTTCGCTTGGGCTGCCACATTCCGCGACAAATGGCCCACAAGCCGTTCATAGCCCTTTGCGTTCAGGCATACGTCATCCAGGATGAAGGGGCGGCACAGGGCGCTTGTGGGCGGAAGGTGGCGCTTGAGCAGGGCGGCCCCGCCGCCCAGAAAGATGGCGGGCATAGCGCGGGCATCCAGACCGCTCTCCTGAATGGCGGACAGCAGGCGGGCCGCATAGCTGTCCGCCTCCCGCCGGATGATACTCCGGGCCTGCTCATCCATGCTGCCACCCTCGCCACGGAGAACACCTTCAATCTGAGCTGCCGTCATGGACAGGCCGAGGGTGCGGCGAAGCTGCTCCCCGATCTCATCCAGACACCGGATCATACCCAATTCCAGACTGCGGCAGGTGGCGGCGTTGGGGATGCGGTTGTCCAGCCGCATGAGATCCACCGTCCACCCGCCAATGTCCGCCACGATCACGGAAGGCTCGTCCAACAGGCCGCTCTGGGTCAGCACGGCGGCGTGCCCCTGGGGGAACAGGGACACCTCCCGAATCGTGATGATGTAGTCCACACCCTCATAGCGGAAGGATACCGGCTGGCCACCCCGGAGCAGGTATTCCCGGAACTTTTTCTTGTCCCGTCCGAAGCTGGTGAGGGGCAGTCCAGCGGCCAGACGCACTTCGGCTACCGGCTCCTCTTTGCGGAACACCAACTCCTTGGCGATGGCTGCCAGGGTCAGGAGGTAATAGTCCTCGCTCTGGGTCTTGTCCTTCTGGAGTGGCTGGCGGCCGCTGCCCACCACATAGAATTTGCCGCCGTATTCCAAAACATCTTTCTGGGTGTAGGGTTCATGCTCGTATACCACCAGCCCGGTGGGGAAGGAAAAATGGGCCGTTTTCATGGCGGCATATCCGTGGTCAATGCCGATGATAATAGGTCCGTTCATCTGTCTTTGCCTCCTTTATGCTGTTTTTCTTTTGGAAGCTGCTTTCCCACAGCCCGGAACGCTGCCCGGACGGCAGGACTTCCGTAGTTCCACATGGGAAACCGAGAACGGAAGCGAAGCTCCTCCGGCGTCCGGTATTTGACGCACAGCTTGGGTAGATACTTGGGCATATCCGCCCACTCCATGGGGATGCGGGTCACTTCTCCGCACACGGCCTCGTTCCCGGCCTCATGCAGTTCCCGCTTAAGTTCTTCTGACAGCTTCACGCTGTAGAGATCCCCGCCTCCGGTTTTCTCCTCATAGGCGCGGCTGGCCACATAGCCCATGGACTCACAGAGGCAGTCACCCTGCAAGTCAAAGTCCGCCAGTGTATCCGGGTCCTTCAGGGCGCTCAGATACACCTCTTTGCCCTGGCCTACCAGCCATGCGCGAAAATCCGTGAAACCGTCATCACTGCACCCATCCCGCATGACACAGGCGGCGCTCCAGAGGCCATAGCGGTCCGCTTCCTTTTGATACCTGTGGAAGAAGGCGTCAAAGCGGACGATCTCCTCCGGGGCCATGCTTTGAAGCTGGGCAAACAGCCAGTCTGCCGCCAGTTCCATGTCATGGCCGCAGAGCTGCCGGGACTCCCGAATGAGCGCCCAGAAGCTGTCTTTGTCGATGTGGGTGATGCCAGTCTTGTCCGCCGGAGGCTTGACCAGCCCCATCTCCCGTTCCGTTTTCATTCGGAAAGCATCGCTTTGCCAGAAGCGGACTTCCAGATTACCTCCTGGAACAGCCTGCTTTCTCATGCGCACTACATCGCCCCAGGCATTCCCGTATTGGCCCTCACAAAAGGACTTTAATTCATATATTTCAGCATTGGTAAGAAGCGTAGTGGCCTCACAGACTGCCACGCCCCATAGCTTGCCGTCCAGTTCCTCCACCGTGGGATAGAGAGCGCGCACCTTTTTCCCAACAGACGGCATTCCTGTAAAATATGCCATGAGACCCTGTTCCTTCGGAACAGGAGCGCTGTCCAGCGCCGCCTGAATGGTATCCCGGTACGGAAGCAGGTCCGCTCCGGTTAAAGTTTGCAGTCCCTTTTCACTGGTCATCACTGCTGCAATGGGACTGTATAACTTGAATTTTATCGTATTATCTGCTATCTTTTTCACATCCTTTCCGCTCTTTTGCCAGTTCTGCGGTGTGTTCCGGGGGCAAAAGGCGCCCAAAGCCCATTTTTCGTAGAGTTTGCTCATACAGCTTCTTGCTGAAATTCCGGTATTCCTGGGTGGTGGTATCCACATCCCGCAGTACAGCGGACTCGCAGGCTGTGCCGGGAACAATGTTCCACTCCACAGCGTTAAATTGGTGGGCCAGAAGATATCGCATCAGGGTATAGCCATCCGCGTCCTCGAACACGCCCCGATTATCCTCATACGAAAAAACTTCGTATGGGTTGAAACCCGTCATCTTTGCCGCAGTGAAATACAGCCGGAATCCATCCCGATCCATGGCGGGCATGACTGCGGTATAAAATTGTTCCAAAACTTCTGGGGCATCCAACTTAGGCCCCAAAAGCCGGAGGGCATTCATGCAGCCCTCCAGCTTTTGCTCGACTTGCTTCACATCACGTTTCTGGGCCAGACAAATATCTTCCAATTGACGGCATTTTTGTTCTCCGATTTGGAGCTGTGACTCGCTATGTGCCAACAGTTCCCTGAGTTCATTCAGCTCCCGGTTCTTGGCGGGATATTCCCGGACGGCCTTGAGCCAATCTCTTACTCCCACGCTCATCCCGCCTTTCCGAACAGATGGAGAAAGCGGTTCAGAACACGCAGGCGGTCATCCACCTTATTGAGGGAATGGTCAATACCCTGCACCTGGCTTTGGAGCCTGCGGTTGATCTGCTGCAGCTTTTGCCGGTCATTGCAGCAGTCTACCAGAATGTACTCCCGGCCAGCGGCCAGCAATTCCCGCTGGCCGCGCTCATCCCGGATGCTGGACATCAGCCTCTGGCCCAACCGCCTGCGGTAGCTGTCCTGTAGGGCCTCCGCATCGCCGGATACCCCATGCCGTTTCAAAATGGCCACGATCTCATCGGAGCTGATCTTCGTATTGGCGGACAGAACCGCCATGATCTCCGACTCGGCCTCCGGGGGAAGGAGGGGCTTGCCGGGGATCTTTCGCGCTTCACCCATGCCAAGCACCTCCTACCGTTCTGTCCGCCCACGGCGGGGGCGGGGCTGCTTTTCCGCATTCTTCGGCAGTTCCGACAGGATGCCTTTTTCCAGTTCAGGGGCCATGCCGTTGATGTAACGGGTCATCTCCCGGATATCTCGGCAGGCAAATTCCGCCTTGTCGTATCCGCTGCGTTCCGTGTACAGCGTCCATTTTTCCTTTTCGTGTGGGCTGTCCAGGGAAACCACAAAGTATTTTCCGTTGCGCTCCCCGGACAGCAAATCGAATCGCACATCGTCATACAGGGGACCCGTGATAGGGCAGTTGTTCTTGAACCACACATAGTAGTTGTCCAGAATATACGGCTCCGTAATGCCCATGACCACTCTGCCGATGTCCTTCAGACGGCCAGCCAAGGCATCATCCCGGCAGAACCAGTCGAACCAACCGGCTTCGATCTGCACGGCAGTGTCCTTGCTGTCAAAGCCCCCGGCGCGGTACCGTTCCTGCCATTGGCGCACAGAGATTCTCTCGCTCATGCTGCCTCCTCCGTTTTGTCCTCCTTCTGCCGCCAGTCAGACGGAATGACCTTCTGCTCCAAAATATCGGCAATTTTGGAAAACGCCCCGGCCAGTTCCCGCGCCTCCTGAACACTGTATTCCATCTCGTCCGGGCGCATCCGGGTGCATTCCGTCCAGATCCGCACATTTTCCTCCGTGACCTCCATGGCAACAGCGCACTCAAAGGCTTTGCAGAACACTTTGGCGATCTTGCTGCGCCGGTCGGTTTCCGCATCGGCTTTCTTGATTTCCTTTTTCATCTTTTCGTACTCGACAGCCATCCTGGCCGCCTCGTTCTGCTCCTCCTCCGGGAGCTGGCGCACCTGCTGGGTGATGTTATAGCCCTGGTTGATGGACAGTTCCTTCTTGTCCAGCGCCTCCTTGACGGCGGTGGGGGCGTGTTCATCGATCTGCATGACCTTGCCCATGGTACGCTCACCCAGGCCAACGGAGTCGGCCAGTTCCTTGCGGGTGTCCACTGTGGAAGAAATCGGGTTCGGCAATGTTGCCAAACCCGATTTTGCATCCTCGCTTTTCTGGTCGCCACCACCTGCGGACATATTCGCCTTTGCTCTGGCCTCCAGTTCCGGTTTCAGTTTCAGGGCGATTTTGCCCAACTCCCACTTGTCCAGATTGCGGCGGCCCTTCTGGGTGTCCAGCGCCCACTGCTTGGCCTCCAGCAGATCTTCGAAAGAGAAAACGGCCATCTTGTAGGGGATTCCATGTTTCTCGCACAGACTCTGCCGGTTGTGGCCGTCCACAATGACCAGATCCTCGTTGACAATGATGGGAGAATAGCACCCATTGCGGAGCAGGTCCTGTTCCAGCGCGGCCAGCTGCTCCCCGCTGAGAGGCGGGAGCAGTTCGGCCATCTCAGCCAGCACCGTGGGGGTACGCTCGGCGCTGGCATATTCCAAGCCGGTGTTCTTCATCAGGCGGCACACTCCTCATCCGCAGGCATGGCGGCAGCACCCTCCTCCGCACGGCGGGGAGAGAGGAACTCCACCTCCGTGGCCTTGATGAGAAAACCGGGCTGGCGGGTGGGGTCGTCATCAAAGGCGATGGTCTCGAAATCGCCGGAGGCAGCCAGCTTGCAGCCCTTCCATGCAAACTCGGCGCACCGCTCGGCCAGAGGGCCGCGCACCTTGATGGAGATAAAGTCGGTGAGCTTGTTGCCGTCCCGGTCCTTATAACGGCGGTCAGAGGCAATGCGGAGAATGGCGTAGGGCTTGCCGGTGGCTTCGCTCATTTTCAGTTCCACATCATTGGTCAGGTTTCCGATGGCAGTGATCTTCAGCATAGGTCATTTCTCCTTTATTTTTATAATGTATGGTGTATAGATTCAAAAAGGCGGCCCGCCCAAGTGGGCGAGCCGCCGAAGGGGAACGCTTAATAGCCGGTGCGGGGGAGCTTGACGGGCTTGCCGTATACGGTAGTCACCCAGCGGGAGACAGCCTGCACCCACTGGCCGCCGTACACACCGCCCACATCTGCCACATTCACAAAAGACCCGGCAGGCAGGCTGGAAACAGCGGTGCAGTGAATGTAGGGCTTTTCCACCTGGGCAAAGCCCGCGGGGGCCTGCCCGAATACGAACATGACTTCCGTGACACGTTCATTGCTGGCAAGGCCAAGCGCCACGGCGCTGGCGTCCAGCGTGTAATTTCTGGCGGTGGACAGGTTATCCGCCAGCGTCAGATGCTCTCCGCCATTGACCCGGTACACGATCTTATAGGTGCCGGGGAAGTTGTAGGTGCCGGTGACCACCTGGTTCAGCCGCACCTGCGCGGGGATGGTATCGCGCCAATAAAAATTGTCCAGGCGCACGTTGGAGGTATTGGCGATACGGGAGAAGGTATAGCGCACAGGCTGTCCCGCCATGATCTCCTTGGGGCCGGTTTTGACAATGGACACGCCGGTGGAGAGGGATTTGTTGGTCACTTCGAACTTGACGATTTGGCCCTCATGCTCCAGATAGGCCGTCAGTTCCGTTTCGTTGACTCCGTAATTGGACGGAGCCTTGACCTCCCGGATGGTATAGCGGCCAAGAGGCAGAGGCTTGGACACGGCAAGGCCCCGGCTGTTGGAGCGGATGGTGTCCACAAGGTTATTTGCCTTGTCATAGATTTCAAATACCGCGCCCTCCAGCAGCGTTCCCGCGGGCAGGCCGTTGGTGGAGTTATAGTCGGCAGACCGCTTCGTGATTTGGATCTGTCCTGTGATGAGGGTGTTTTTCCATTCCACCAGCGTGGTCTCTCCGGACTTCACATAAACGGTTTTCAGCTGCGTGTCCGGCACATAACCCTCATTTTCCAACTCCCGCAGGTAGTAGCGGCCAGAACCGGAGAGGTCGTCGATATACACCCAGCCATTTTGATCGCTGGTGTACTGACCGATGGGATTCTTCCCGCTGTCATAGAGCAGGAAGGTCACGCCATAGATACCCTCGCCGGTGGCGGCGTCCGTTTTGTGGATTTTGATGCCGCTGAAGGCTTCATTGGTCACGCGAAGCAAAGCGGTTTCTCCGTTCTCCACTTCAAAATAATGAGGTGTGCTATCCAGCTTAAATCCATCTGCCGCTTCGATCTCCACGGCGTAGTAGCTGCCGTCCTCCAAAGCGGCAAAGGCGCGGCCGCTTCGGTCGGTGGTCACGGTGTCCACCAACTCATCATCCAGCTTTCTGATCTCAAAGGTAGTGTTGGGGATACGCTCGGCTGTATCGGCGGCATTGACCTTGATAAGCTCCACGCCGCCAATGGGGGCGTTATAAAAGTACAAAGACTGCGTATCGTCGGGATTGACTACAACGGTTTGGGTGCGGGTATTTTCGTCGATGGTGTAACCGTCAATAGATTTTTCCTCCGTTACCACCAGTGTGCCTGTGACGCCCTTGAGGATGATCTGCCCGCTTTCATTGGTATAGTACAGACCGTTGGAGCTGATTTTCCCGTTTTCGTCGGGGACAAACTCGCCGTCAGCGGTGGTAATTTTGAACGTAACTCCCGCCAGCGGTTTCTTCGTCACAGCGTCCAGCTTGTTGATGATGAGCGCACCCTGACGCTTATTCCAGAAGGTCAGGCTCTGCACCGTCCCTGCCTTGATGAGAATATCCTGGGGTGTGCCGTCCAGCACGAAGCCATCCACAGATTTGATCTCACGGGCAA
>ERZ1027237.1292-NODE-1292-length-12011-cov-5.748745_pt1 | contig 12011 bp, 8 predicted proteins | sample MGYA00519264_ERZ1027237 | MGnify/ENA primary metagenome ERZ1027237 (study PRJEB26926, sample SAMN06164640) | human gut metagenome | biome: ENVO:00009003; feature: ENVO:2100002; material: ENVO:00002003 | host: Homo sapiens | place: USA | collected 2012 ...
AGCGTAGTCTCGTGGGCTCGGAGATGTGTATAAGAGACAGGTCATGAGCATCACCTGTTTTCATAATTTTCCGTGCAGCGATAACTGCCAGTTTGGCAATCTCAGCCTGAGCTGCCTGCTGTGCCTTTTCCTGCTCGTTTGCAATATCTTCCTTGGCTTTCTCTAACATATGCTCAGTCTCTTCCCGGGTCTTCTCTACCGAGCGTGCATGTTCTTCTTCTGCTCTTGCTCTGGCATCAATAATAATCTGGTCTGCCTCCGTTCTTGCATCCGATAAGCGTTCTTCATAATCTGCCTTTAATTTTCTGGCATCTTCTTCGCTTTTCTTTGCATCGTCGAACTGCTTCTTTACCATTTCTTCTCTTGCCTCAATCACATTCATGACTCTCTGATAAAGAAATTTACGAAAGACTACATATAATACCAGCAGATTTACAACGGTCCATAAAATATTCCAAAAATTAATGCTAAGCATTTCCCGTACCTGCCTTTCTATAATCTTTCTTTATTATTTTAAGAAGAGGATGATTAACAATGCGATAACGAATCCGTAAATAGCAGTTGCCTCTGCCAATGCACATCCAAGAAGAAGTGATTTGCTGATTTTGCTCTCCGCTTCCGGCTGTCTTGCAATTGCATCTACTGCGGATGATGTTGCTTTTCCAATTCCAAGTCCTGCTCCAATACCTGTTAATACTGCGATACCTGCTCCAATTGCTACTAATAATGTTGATGACATAATATGCACTCCTTTTCTTTTCTACTTTTTTGTTTCTCTTTTTGTTTTTTCTTCCCTATTCGGTTGCTTCTTTGACGAACAATGCGGTCAGAAATACGAATACATATGCCTGAATCAATCCGTCAAAAATGTCAAAATAACAGCTAAATACTGCTGGCAGAATTGCCGGTACTACCATTTTCAGCAATTCCATAATGACAAATGAACCTAATACATTTCCAAAAAGTCGCATACACAGCGACAATGGTTTGATAAAGACCTCCAGAATATTGATTGGAAGTACTACCGGCATCGGCTCTGCAAAACTCTTAAGCCAGCCCTTCGTTCCTTTCCTGCGGATACCCGCCATCTCAATCAATATGATACTCATCAGGGACAATGCTGCAGTAACATTCATATCCTTGGTCGGTGGTTTAAATCCCAGCAGACCGATTAAGTTGGCAATTCCAATATAGATTGCCACCGTCATAAGATAAGGAATATACTGCTTTCCATTTTCGCCTATGGTATCCCGGAAGAAGTTATTCAACCCGTTTACAGCCGTTTCCAGAATAATCTGTCTGCGTCCCGGATGTTCCACACTTAAGTTCCTGGTCAGGAGTATGCACAGCACAATAACTACTGCCATGATAATCCAGGTTACTACTACGGATTCATAAATGGGAATGCCTCCGAATATCGGAATTGTAAATACCGTTTCACAGTTCAATTCTTCCATCAGGCTATTTACCAGAGCATCCATCTGTCTCACTTCCTTCTGCTGCTCTAAGGCATTTTTAAATCGTTAAAATTCTAACAAGAAAAAAATGCAAACGCAACCGTTTTCTTCCTGTGAAAATAGGTCTGACCATTTGCTGTTTTTTCGTGTAAATATTCCATATTCTTCTGCAATTTTTGCCAGTTTTTTGGTTGTTTTTTTATGCAATTTGTACACTTGCGTCAATTTGTATATTTTGGTATTAAAAAAATGCAGAAATTTCCTGTTTTTTCACAAACATTTTCTGCATTTTTCTTATTCTTTATAGACTTTATACAATTTTAATCATTAAGCTTACTTCACCAGAATTCCGTGGTGTTCCTCCATATAACCGCCGAAAATGGCATTCTTATAGCCTAATTTCTTAAATGCTTTTACCGCCTTTTCGGACCGGTAGCTGTAACTTCCTATAATATAAAAAGATTTTTCCTTATCCGGGAATCTCCGCAAAATACGGTCTTCCGTTATCTTGTCCAGCGGAATATTCTTTGTTCCTGCCACATGTCCTTTCTGGTAATCTTCCTTTGCCCGGCAGTCAATTATAATTGCATTTTCCGAAGTATGCGCTGCATTGATTGCTTCATTTACAGTCAGACGTTTCTTAAAAATACCCATTCTTCTGTTCCCTTCTTCTTTTGTTATGCTTTTGCCTGCATATAAATCCGGATGTTTTCTTCCAATAAATCCAGATCCACCGGTTTGGCAATGTGTGCATCCATCCCTGCTTCCATACAGGTCCGGATATCTTCCGCAAAGGCATTGGCAGTCATGGCAAAAATCGGTATTTTCGCTGCTTCTTTCTTCTTAAGTCTCCGGATTTCTTTCGTTGCATCATAGCCATTCATAACAGGCATCTTAATGTCCATTAAAATAATATTATATCGTCCTTCCTCCGCTCTTGCAAACATTTCTACTGCTTCCTTGCCATTTACTGCCCGGTCACAGTCTGCACCTTCCATTTTTAACAGTTCTTCCAATATTTCTGCATTTAAATCATTATCATCTGCTATCAGAAAACGCATTCCTTTTAATGTCATTTTCTCTTTTTCTGTTGCTTGTCCTTTTCCCTGCAATTGCTGCTCTTTTCTTGCCTGTTCGATGCACCGTTTAAAATTTGTCACAAAAAACGGCTTGCTTAAAATACTTTGAATTCCAGCATAACCCGCTGCTTCTTCTATCTCCTTACAATCATAGGCAAAAAGCAGTAATACTGTTTTCTCTCCCAGAATCTGATGCAATTTTTCTGCTGTAGTAACACCATCCATTCCCGGCATCTTCCAGTCTATAATTACAACATCCCAACTCTTTGTTTTTCCAGTTTCTACCATCTGTTCTGCCATATGAACCGCCATTTCGCCGGAATCTGCTGTCTGCACATCAATCCCAAACGGATGCAGCGTATCCATAATATATCTTCCTGATTCACTCTCATCATCAACCACCAGTACCTGGCTTATCTTCTGCAGTTTCCACCAGTTAACCTTCTCCTGGTACTTTATTTTCCGAAAATTCAAAATCACCTCAAAAGTAGTTCCTTTTCCAAGCTTACTCTCCACATGAATGCTTCCACCCATTAACTCCACCAGACTCTTGGCAATTGGCATTCCAAGACCCGTTCCGGAAACCGGATTAACAGTGCTTTGCACTTCCCGGCTGAATGGGTCAAAAAGATTCTTAAGATACTCTTCACCCATCCCCTGTCCATTATCACTGATCCGGAACTGATACTGTGCAAAGTTTCCCTTTTTCTTTGGTACTTCTGTAATATCAAATACTATCTTACCGCCCTTTGGGGTATATTTTACTGCATTGGATAAAATGTTCAGCAGTATCTGCTTCAGACGTAATTTATCTGCTTCCACTTCTTCTGTTTCTATCCGATGTACATGAATCATGAATTCCTGCCTCTTCTCTCTGGTCTGTGAACGGATGATTATATCCAGTTCTTCCACCAGTTCAGCAATATTCGTGTTCGTAATATTAAGGACCGTTTTACCGGCCTCAATCTTCGACATATCAAGGACATCATTAATGAGTCCAAGCAGATGTTCCCCTGAATAAGTCAGTTTTCTTGCATATTCCCGGACACAATCCGAATTTTCAGCATCTCTTGAAATCAGTGTAGCCAGTCCCATAACCGCATTTAAAGGAGTCCGCATATCATGGCTCATATTCGATAAAAATACACTTTTCGCTTCATTGGCACGCTCTGCCTCTGCTTTTGCCGTATTTGCAAACTGCACCGTCTCTTCCAATGCAGTATTGACTTCTTCCAGCTTCTCTGCTGCTTCTGCCTGCTGCATTGCATTTCGTCTCGCGTAAGCTACCTTATTCTTTTCATTATAAATCCATAGAATACTGATACCCAGTGCTGCTAACATTGCAATGATAATGCAGGTCACTGTCAGCCAGATATGCAGCATCATAATCTGATAATCTGCCAGTACATTCTGCACAATCGTACTGTCCACTTCACAGGCTATCATATACTGTGTTCCTTTTAATGCACGATACGAAAAATAGTCGGACTCATTTTCACGTTCCAGGGTTATACACCCGGAGCTGCGTTCTGCATAGTCCGACTCCACTTTTTCATAATCTTTCTTATTCATAATCTTTTGTTCATGGTAACTATCAAACAGATTATAATTTATGGTTACTTCACCCGGCTCATTATTAATGCTTGCGTATGCCACTTCTCCGTTTTCATCCATGACATAGATATTAGCCTGTCCGTTATAAGCAGACGTTACAAAAAGATCGTTAATAATCTGTGGCCGGAAGAGAAATGCAATTGCTTCATATTCTTCCCCATTGACCAAAAAAGAATCTACTGATTTTGCAATTATAAAGATTTCCTCTCCATCCTTCCAGGTGCAGTACTGGGCAATTCCTTTATTCTCACCAAATAATTCCGACAATCCATCCTGCATCTGTATCCTGCCATTCAGTCCACGCATGCACAGATATTCACCTTCATCATTAACAAAGACAATATCCCGCACCATATTACTTTCCATAGAGTCAAAATAGTTCTGGTAATCTTTCAGTTCTGCTTCCCTTTCCCCATCCCCGAACATATATTTTTCAATAGAATCTATCTGTTCATAAGTAATCTCCAGACGGTTCCGGTAAGCACGCTCCATCTGTTCCATCAGTTCAGATAAACTCTGTTTGCTGTTCTTATCAATGTATTGGTTTGAACCCCCAAGGTCTTTTGACATCCATCCAAATATCAAAGCCATAACCACAATACATACAATTAATACCGTAAAAACCTTTTTTTCCTGCTTTTCCTTTTTCATCCCACATAATACCTTCCAATCTGTTTCAGCTTATCAGACTGGTTCCTGCAAATTTTGTCGAAAAAGCAAGATGTCTCTGCCTAATTAAATCTTTCCTGAAGTCCGTTTTTCCCTTAAGTCCTCTACCAGCGCATAAACCTCCGGTCTCCGTTCCTTCAGATGTTCGTCTAACGCATGCCGGCGTTCTTTAAAGCGCTCTGCCAGTTCCGGATGTTCCTTTGCAATACGCTCATGTACTTCCCGTCGATGTTCCTCTAACCGCATAGCCAGCGTTCTTTCATCTTTACCGGAAATATTAACAATCTCTTTCAAATGTTCCTCTAAATGCTCCAGCCACTCATCTTCGTCCAGTTCTTCCATATGGGACCAGCTTCCATGTAACAGCTTTTCCACATCTCCTGTCTTTTTCAGCTGTTCTATCTGTGCCACAATCTGCCGCTCTATAGCATCTTCAGTTTCCGAACCAAATGCCCAGACAAATTCCTGCACCCGGTTATCCGCCCGCTTTCTTGAGGCACTGCGCTGTCTATTGTCTACACCGCCCTCCAGCGGATAAGGACGTTCATAACCCATATCCTTTAAAGCAATATGTATTGTTCTTCTTGCGCTGCCCTCTTCTATGATGTGTCCCAGACCAAGCTTTCGCATCTGTTCATTCAAATCTGCAATATGTTCTGTAATATAAAAACAGATACCACGTTTCTTAAGACCCTGATACAGCATTTCCAACTGATCCGCCGCTGTAATGTCCATGGAGCCGATAGCACTGGCATCTAAAATGACTGCCTTCGTATCCTCTTTTATATTGTCTTCAATGTCCCGCTTTAACATCTGCACATTAGCAAAAAAGAGATTACTGCTGAACCGGTATATCAGAACGCCTTCTATCGCATGTATCTGATGACTTTCTTTTAAATCCCGGAAATGGCGATGTCCCGGCTGGATTCCAAGAAAACATCTTGATGGCTTGGCAGTACGGATAATCATCTCAGTAAAGGAAAGTATAATGCCAATCAAAACACCATTGATGGTTCCAAGCATCAGCACGCCAAAGAATGCTCCTAAGAAAATGAAGAATTCTGTACGGCTGACCTTCAACAATCTTGCAGCAAGCTCAAATTCCGTTGCCCCAAGTAATGCAGAAATTACAATTGCCGTCAGCATCGGAATCGGAAGATAGCCGATAAATCCGGTTCCGCAAAGCAGCAATACCAGCATGGATAAACCGGCTATGATTCCGGTCAGCTGTGTCTTACTCTGATACTGTTCTCCCATTGCAGTTCTTGAAACAGAGCCATTAATAGGACAGCAGCCTGTAAATGCTGCCAGGAAATTTCCCATAGAGAATGCAAAAATTTCCTGATTATCATTCATTCGATATCCATTTTTCTGTGCGAAATTATTTTCTGCCAGAAGCGTTTCTGCCATAATGACCACTGCCACCGAAAGGCTGATAGTTACTACCTCTTTCATCGGAAGCATGCGGATATCCGGAATCACAAACTGTGGAAGTCCCGGTTCTACTGCAGACAGCGTCTGGATTCCCCATTCCCTCACCGGAAAAAATTTTGTCATTACTGCTCCTGCTGCCATTAAAAGCACTGCCATTGGAAATTTCGGCATTACTTTCTTTGATACAAGAAGTATCAGAAGGGAAATGCCGCCTAAAATCAGGGATGGCAGATTCACCTTCGTCTGCCCGATATGCTCCACCAGCTCAATGAGTTCTCCAACGCCGGCGGTACCGCCCATTAACTTTGGTACCTGCATCAGAATAATCGTGGTGCAGATTCCGGTAATAAATCCACCCATAACCGGTGCCGAAATATAGTTCACCAGTTTTCCTGCTTTCATAAAATAAAACGCCAATAACCAGACTGCCACAAAGAAAGTAAGTACCGGCACTGCTGCAATTGCTTCACTGCTTCCACTCTCAATACCAAGTCCCACCAGTGCCGAACCGATTAAGGCTGCCGGTGCCGCATCTACGCCAAAAATAAACTGTGGTGAAGTCGAACACAGTGCAAATATCAGAATTGGGAAAATGGAACCATACAGACCATAGACTGCCGGAAGTCCTGCAATCTGTGCATAGCCCATAGCTATCGGAATGGAAACTGCCATAATAATAATACCGGCCAGAATATCCTTTGGAAGATTTTTCTTATCATATTTACAAATGGTAGCTGCAAGTTGTATGCGCATATTATCGCTTCTTTCTACTATATTATTTTTTATTATACGGCAAATAAGATGATTGTACAATTCTTTTGACAGCCGGCTTTCTGCGGGTGAGCTATAAATTCCCGGCATTATAAAAGGACAGGCTCTGATACAATGCCTGTCCTTTCTGTTCTAATTATTCTGTTCTGTTTATTCCATTCTGATTATTCTTTTTTATTTCTGATTATTCATTTTCAGTTGCTTTCTTCTGAAAACAAACATTCCTCCACAACCTGCTGCAATCAATGTCATACAAACTGCAATTGCAGAATTATCACCTGTCTTTGGTTTACCGGATGTCTTTACGGTTGGCTGGCTATTTGCTGTTGTTGATGCATTTGCTGCTGTTCCAGCCGCACCACCGGAAGCTGTACTGTCACTTCCGGAAGTTGTACCGCCATTTCCGGATGTTGTACCACCATTTCCTGTGGCAGCCGTATCTGCCAGCTTTTCTGTGGTAATAAGATAAGTAGAGCAATGATTCTGTTTTACGGTCAGATATCCTTCTGAATCTACTACTCCCGCATCAATATTTAAAATCGTTCCATTGTCAAATAACCGGCTGTAATATAATGTCTTTCCGGCATATCGGGTTCCCACAAAAATACGAATCTGTGCTTCTGCCGGAAGCTGACCGGAATAATTATACTTAATCTGTTCAATGAAAATATTCTTATTTACTGCACTTGGAAGTGTGCCCAGCTCACTGTAATCTTTTACAATCTTTACTCCAAAATCATAGCTGGAAACATGATCAACGGCTGACATGGTTCCTTTTCCAAAGGTAAAGGAAAGCTCATCATTGGATTTGATAACAATGTCCTTTGTCTGATTCTCTGCCAATATCTGCCGGAATCCATTGTCGGAAATAGCGGTATCTCCATCTGTTACATCCACTACGCCATTCACTACAACCTGCTTCGGTGTAAAGGAAATCACATCCGCCCCGGAATATACATTGTAAACATTCTCTACTTCTTTTCCTTCAAATTCATAACCAGCCGGTAAGGTATCTTCCGCAAGCGCCATGTTTTCTACAAGCTCTTTCATAACCGGATGTGCTGCGTCCATAAGATATCTGGTTTCCTGTGTATTATAATCCGTATAACTCATAAGAATCGGACAAAGAATCCGGTAAGAATTACCAGCCTCATAATAGGTTCCTCTATAAATAAAGGTGTCTCCCGTATCCTGTTTCTTTACCAGACAGGCATCACTTCCTCCACTTGCCATCGTAGTGGAATAATAAGCTGCTATCTCTCCATTTGCTGTATATGCCGAAATATCCGTAAGCTTATCTTCTACAGTTATTGCTACCTCTGCACCCAGCGTAGTGCATTCCTGCAATTTTTCAATCCGGTAGGTCTTATTTCCGGACATATCGGTTACTTCTGTTATAACAAACCGGCCTTCTTCTCCGGTTTTTGTATACACATCACTCTGAACCGGACTGATATCAGTTCCAAAATAACCACCATATACCTGAATCATTTCAAAAGGATGCTCTGCCTGAATCTTCATGTCATTAACCTGTCCCTTTGCCACAATCGGTGATGACGTATAATTCCAGGATGAACCAAACGGACATCCGTCAGTTCCACGATATACCGTTACTGTACTGTCCCCGGAAACCGTCAGCAGCGACTTGCCGCCTTCTGCAAATAATTCAATACCATCCGGGTTCTTTCTGTTTTCATTGACGGTAAGGCTTCCGGAACCGCAGATTGTCAGGGAGCCGCCCCAGCCGCCATGCCAGATTCCAAGATTCTGCAGCTTATTACTGCCTACCAGATTCAATTTAAAATCGTCTCCCATCATGTTGGTATAAAGTGCAACATCCGGATGGTCATAATTGGTTAAGGTCAGCGTATTGCTTGCCTGGTCATAAGACGCTCCGTCCACTGTATTTTTCTCATTGGTGGAAAATACAACCGTATCATTCAATTGAATATTGGCAAATGCAAACTCTCCTTCCATGCATGGTCCATTTGATGCCTGCACCGGAATCATGGACGGAACCATCATCAGGGATGCTGCCAGTGCCACTGCACCAATACATTTTAAAGCACGTTTCATTTTCATAAATCTATCCTTCCTTTCTTCGTATTATAAAAACACTATAAGGAAAACGATAGATTCTGTGCAGTCTACATCCGTTTCAAAATATGAGAAATTTATCTCACCCAGCTTTTTGGGGCAGAATTTCAATCTACAAAACCCGCACCAATAGCTGCCGGCAGCTTTTTACGGGTACCCGGCAACTACGAGAAACACGCTTTGCAAGTTTTTCCAATTATCGCGTAACCAAAAATCCCCCAAAACAGATTTGGGTTATTATTAACCGCCTGCTCCGGGGGATTCCATTTTTATTTTTATTCTGTTCGTATTCTACTAATCCTGCTTGCCTAATGAAGTCTTTCTTAATGCTGCTGCAATAATAAATGCATACACTCCACCAATCAGTGCGGTAACTACCTGGGTAAGTGAGAACTGAAGCTGCAATACCTTTAACATTGGTGCCATTTTCTCCGGTAGCATATTTGGTAAAATAATCAGGGAAATTACAACTCCCATAAATAATCCTTTTAAGATAGAACCGATTACAATAGAAACCGGGAATCCTGCTTTACTGCCAAGCTTACCCTTAAGCAACGCTACACAAAGCACCAGAATGGCATTTCCTGCCATAATGCATGGAAACATTGCCGGAATGGCTGCCATTACCGGGCTTCCGGTAATAAAGAATGCCGTAACCGGTGTAATAATACTTAAAATAATTCCGCATACCAGTCCCGCATATAATACGGTTAAAATTAATGCTGCATTGATAATCGGACCCGTTATGTATACACTTAAGTTCTTAAAGAACTGACTTGCAATACAGATTGCAAGCATAATTGCAGTAACTGTAATTTGTCTGGTTTTCATGATGTTTTTCTCCTATCCCGCTGATGTTTTTATAATTGTTCCAGTGTGCTCTTTACACTATTTGCGGCACTTAAAATCACATTGGACGATGCTGCAATCTCCTCTGTTGCAGCGGCAAGATTCTGAATCCGGTTGCCGGTATCATTTACAACATTTGCCAGCTCATCCGCATCTTTGATAATCTCCACAATGGATTCTTTTACCTTTGCCTGGCTCTCTGTACTCCGGGATGCCGTATCCTTGGAATTCATAGCCAGTTTATTTATCTCATCTGCAACTACTGCAAAACCTCTTCCTGCTTCTCCGGCACGGGCTGCTTCGATATTGGCATTCAATGCCAGAAGGTTCGTCTGTGCAGCAATGGAGACTACTTCCTGATTATTCTCTGCCATAGATTCCAACAGCATATCAATCTCCTGCATTCTGCCAGTCAGCTTCTCACAGAATTCAGACACATTACCAATTTCCTCGGATACTGCACTGCATTCCGTCGCATTGCTTTCGTTTCCATTCACCATATCATCCACAGAATCATAGAGTGATACAAACAAGTCATTGACTGTCTCCACCGTTGTTTTAATATTCTCCTGCTGTTTCTCCACTGCATCTTTTTCTGCCTTGATTTCATCAGCAAGTTCTAATGCTCTCTTCTTCTCTTCCTCTACGGTATCCTTTACAAAATGAATACAATTTTCCTTCTTATTGAAGCCATTATAAATAGCAAATGCCATCTTTTCACAGCTTTCATAGCCACAACATTCGCAGTCAATGCATCTTGCTTCCTTAGTCTTCTTGCCCATCTCATCATAAATCTGATTCAGTTCCTCTGTAGACGGAAGTTTATAATTGCACTCTTCGGAGCGGTCTGTATATTTTCTAAGATAATTCTCCAGGTTTAATTTTGAGAACTGCTTATTTAATTTTGCAAGCCGCTGTGCCGGAGTCAGTTTTCTTGACCAGGCACTGTTCTTCGTATTCTTCTTACAGTTCTCCTGTATCTGATGGATATTATATAAAGCTGTATCTGTTCTTGCAATTTCCTCTTCGACACCGGTTCCATAAATACAACCCATGCCACAGTTTAATGCATCAATGAATAATTCCTTATTCATGCCCTTTGCAATTTCTTCCTTATGCTCCTCTAAATAACGATATGTATGCTTCTCTCCTTCTATCTGGCGTATATATACATCGTCCCCTAAGAACCAGTATACATTTTCCTTTAAGCCACCCGGCATCGGATAGATGGAACCAAGTCCATATTCAATTTCATCACTGGCAAATGTGCCTGATATATTATGTTCTCTTACATATTTCATCAAATGATCAAATGTCACATTATACGATACATAGCCTTCTGTATCCGGGTCATGAATCTCTGACCATTTTGCAACACATGGACTGATAAATGCCAGTTTATCCGTAATTTCCATCTCCTGTTTTGCATAAATTGCGCTGCACATCATCGGACTGTGTACCGGGAATAACTTTGGAAGAAGTTCCGGTAAGTAGTGTTCAATATATCCCACAATTGCCGGACATGGCTGGGAAATTCCACCGGTAAAGTTGTATTTCTTTACATAATTAAGATATCCCCAGGTTGTAATGTCTGCACCGAAAGATACACTGATTATACGGTTCACTCCAAGATTCTTTAATCCTCCCAATACCCTCTCATAATCTTCAGGATAGTTTGCCTTGAACGCCGGAGCTAATAGTATGGATATTTTCTCACCTTTTGCAAGGTCTGCAAAGAATTGCTCCGTATCATCTTCAAACTCTCTTGCACCATGCTTGCAGGCATCCATACATGCACCACAACCAATACACTTTGCCGGATCTACCTGAATCCGCTCTGTTCCATCTTCTTCTGTTACTGCCACACATGCCCCCGGACAAGGACACACGCGAATACATTTGTTACACCCAATACAGTTGTCATTGGTAAAAACCAGACTCATTTCAAGCACCACCCTTTACTTATACTCATACATTACCTTTTTCAATTTCAACAAATAATATCCCATATTTGTCTATTCGTTAATGATATTATTTCCTG
>ERZ1027237.1297-NODE-1297-length-11986-cov-9.724164_pt1 | contig 11986 bp, 8 predicted proteins | sample MGYA00519264_ERZ1027237 | MGnify/ENA primary metagenome ERZ1027237 (study PRJEB26926, sample SAMN06164640) | human gut metagenome | biome: ENVO:00009003; feature: ENVO:2100002; material: ENVO:00002003 | host: Homo sapiens | place: USA | collected 2012 ...
GTGGGCTCGGAGACGGGGAGACCCGCGCCGATAGCGGCAGCCATGGGCTCCTCAATGAGGCTGACATATTTTGCGCCTGCGCTTCTCGCGGCGTCGTTGACAGCGTTTCTCTCAACGCCGGTAACGCCCGAGGGGATGCAGATCATAACGCGGACTCTCGCGAGCGGGGAGTTCTTCGTGACCTTCTTTATGAAAGCCTTGAGCATATCCGCGGTGATGTCGAAGTCGGCGATAACGCCGTCCTTGAGGGGACGGACTGCGGTTATGGAGCCGGGAGTTCTGCCGATCATCTCCTTGGCTTCTGTGCCGACGGCAACGACTCTGGGCGGATTGTACTTCTGATCGACCGCAACGACGGAGGGCTCTCTTATAACGATGCCCTTACCTTTTACGAACACGAGGGTGTTCGCGGTACCCAAATCGATACCGATATCAAGTGAAAATAACATACTGTTCTCCTTTCAACAGTCAGAATACTTTTTATCGTCTGTTATCTGAACGAAATAGAATTGACAATTGATTCAAAATCTCCGGTGTTTGCGCCGGCTTTTGAAGTTTTGTAGGTGCAGGCATAGGTCACGCCGTTCTTCTCGAACAGGGCGGAGACCATGAACGCCTCTTTGCCGTTCGCGGAGACCTTTATCTCCGTAAACTTTGCGTCCTCGCCGCAGAGGGTCTTCGTCTCGTCGTTGACCTCGGGGTTGAAGCCCTGCGCCTTGAGCGAAGAGATGACCTCGCCGATATCGGCGGACTTGTCATCGACGCTCTTTTCGGTGTCATAAATTATGTCGATGGTCTCGTCGCCTTTTGTGAGGGTTATCGCGGTGCCGACCGCCGACATATCGTAGCCGGAGGGCTGGGTGAATGTGAAATATCTGCAGTAGGCGTTCTTGCCGGAGACGAGAAGATAATCGAGCGCGATGGCGTTTGTTGCCTGCTCGCCGTTTTCGTCCTTCTTTGCCTTGCCCTTTTCGTCCGTGTCGACAATGACAATATTGCCTGCCTCGTCATAGACGGGCTTGCCGTTTTCGTCGGTCACGAGCACGCGGTCGTTGCCGCTGCTGTCCTTGACTTTGAGTCCCTTTGCTTTTGAGCAGCCGGTGAAAAGACAGACTGCCGCGAGCATACAGATGAGCAGAGCCGAGATGATTTTCTTCATTCTTTAAGACCTTCCCTTCGTCCTTATCGTCCGAAAATTATTGCCTGTTTCAGTATAACACAGGGTATTGCACTTTTTCAAGTGCGGAATCGAAGATATGATTGACACAAAAAGGCGGTTTGAACCGTTTATCAGCCGTTGAGAGCCGCAAAATTCTCCTTGTTGCTCTTGTAGAGGTTCTTAAAGACTGCGAAGTTCTTGTCATATATGGGCTTGAGCGAGGGGTTCGGGATAAACGTCTTCTTCGCCGGGACGAGCTTCTTCGCCTCTTCGATGCTGCCTATCATGCCCAGACCGACTGCGGAGATAACCGCCGCGCCGACTGCGCCGACGTTCTGCGGGCTTGCAACGACCTCGACCGTTCTGCCCGTGCAGTCCGCGAGTATCTGGCTGGTGACGTCGGAGAGAGCGCCGCCGCCGACAAAGCGGAGAACATCGGAGGTCTTGGTCTTTTTGTCCTCGGTCTCAAGGAACCAGCGCAGGTGCATGCAAGTGCCCTCAACAACGGCGCGGATGAGCTCGGTCTTGCCGGTCTCAAGGCTGATGTTGAAGAACATTCCGCGGGCGTTCGGATCCTCGAACGGGCAGCGGTTGCCGTGCAGCCACGGGGTGAAGATAACTCCGCCGCAGCCTGCGGGGGTCTTGTTTATAACATGCGACATGTAGTCGTAAAGGCTCGTGAATATGGACTCCTTCGAGGAGGCGACATCGGTCTTCTCGAGGAATATGTCAATTTCATCGAGGGCAAGGTGATCCTTGACCCACTCGAGGCATTTACCGGCGGTCTCAAGCTCCGCGAAGTAGTTGAGCTTGCCGTTCTGCGCGCCGACTATCGCGGCGATCATCGCGCTCGTGTCGACTATATTCTTGTCAACAACGGTCGTGACCCAGCCGGATGTGCCGCAGTAAATATGAGTATCGCCGAGGGCGACTGCGCCCGCGCCGACGCCGATGAGCGAAGCGTCTCCGCCGCCGCCGAATACGGGCGTGCCCTCGCACAGTCCGAGATCGTCCGCAGCCTTTTCGGTAAGACCGCCGACGAGAGCGGTGGAGTCGATTATCTCAGCCATATGCTCGGGCTTGACGTTGAACATCTTGAGCATCTCGGGGCTCCAGCCCTCCTTGCCCTTGCGGACATCGTAGAGCAGAGTGCCGAAAGCCGAGTCGCGCGTCATGACGAACTTGTCGGTCATGCGGCAGATTATGTATTCTTTGACGTCGAGCCACTTATAGGTTCTCGCGAAGTTCTCGGGCTCGTTCTCCTCGACCCATTTATATTTGTATACAGGATCCTTGACGCTCGCGGACACGGCACCGGTTATCTGCAGAGACTTGAGAAGCTTCGGAATATAAGCTCCCGCGATCTGCGGACCGTAAGCCATGAGTTCTTTTATCTGCTTCTTTGCGCGCTGATCCATGTAGCTCATCGCCTTGCGCACGGGCTGGCCGTCCTTGTCGACGAGCACGAGACCCTGCATCTGGGAGCAGAAGGATATACCGGCTATCTCCGAAGTGCTCACGCTCGTTGAATTCATGAGTCTCTTCGTGGTGTTGCATATCGCGCTCCACCACTCGTCGGGATCCTGCTCTGCGCCGCCGTCCGGATAAACGGTCAGCGAATAGCCTTCCATCTCCGCAGCGATCAGCTTTATTTCATCTTCAACTTCAAACAGACAGGTTTTGACGCCCGTCGTGCCGATGTCGTATGATAAGACGTATGTTCTGTCGCTCATTACAAATTTTTCTCCCTTCGCGGCTTTTCATAAACAAAGCCCCAATCTATCCATTCAATTATATAGCAAAAAATTGATGATTACAATGTAATAGCAAAAAAATTTTAAAAAACCGCGAAGCGGCACCCGCCGCAGAAAATATTTATCCGCGCCCCTAAAGAAAAGAAAAACTTCCCGAAGCCTGCAAAAAACTGTCAAAAAAAGCGCCGCGGGCAGACCGAAAACCGCCGCAATGCATAGCGTACCCGCCGGGCAGCGGAGAAAAATAAAAAAATTTTGAAATAACAGTTGATTTTTGCTCCGCGTTGTGCTAATATACTATGGCAATCAGATGCGCTGCTAGCTCAGTTGGATAGAGTGTTTGGCTACGAACCAAAAGGTCAGGGGTTCGAATCCCTTGCAGCGCGCCAAGAACAGAAGCAATACCGCAGGTGTTGCTTCCGTTCTTTTTTTATTTTCAAGGGATTCGAACCCTGAGAGGGTGAGCGGCGTTAAGAAAACAGTCCGGTGGACTGTTTTTAGCCGCGAAGTGTGAGGCGGGTACTGCTGCGCAGCAGCGGTCGCCGAGCACGCAAGGCGGCGTAGCCGACTGTATCCCTTGCAGCGCGCCAAGTTAAAAGCCTTGATAACTCTGAGCTTTTGGAGTTTGAAGGGCTTTTTTCTTTTTAGTTTTCGGTAGCATTTCTAACACTTTTTCTAACATTTATCCTGCAAACAGCTTTAAGTACCCATTTTTATATAACCTGTTGACATTTGTTTTTGAGTTTGCTATCATATACATACTGAAAGTATGTAAGGAGCGAATATGAGCAGAAATAAATATCCGGAGGAAACGGTAAATCTTATCCTCGATGTGTCCCAGCGTTTATTTATAGAAAAGGGATACGACAACACAACGATTCAGGATATCATCGATGAACTGGGCGGACTCACAAAGGGCGCGATATATCACCATTTCAGTTCAAAGCAGGATATCCTTGATGCGGTCATAGAACGGCTTTTTGCAAAAAATACGCTGTCTGCGAGTTGGCGTAAAATTCAATCCGATACCGATATTACGGGCGGAGAGAAGCTCAAGCGTATGCTTGCTGCGGCTCTGACGGATGAGCAGGAACAGCAGTTCAGAAAATTGGGAGTGCATTTGCAGAATATGCCGCAGATGCTCAGCGACCTTGTTCTGCGCTCCGTAAACGATATAGCACCTAATGCCTTTGAACCGGTTATCGAAGAGGGCGTTAGGGACGGATCTCTGTCGGTCATGTTCCCGAAGCAGGCTGCCGAGGCGGTTTCGCTTATCGCGAATATTTGGATAAACCCGCTTGTTTTTCCTGTTGACAACGAAGAGCTGAAAGCAAAGTTTGAGTTTATTTGCGGTATAACAAAGTCTATCGGGCTTGACATTTCCGACATCTATCCGCTGCTCGACAAAATGAACAGCGATATCAATCTTTAAATATTCGGGAGGGTTTTACCCCTCCCATATATATTAATATTAAACATACCAAAAGTATGTAAGGAGGTAAACCATGTCAACAACTTACACGAAAAGAGAAAAGTTCCGGTATCTTCTGGGTCTTTCCGGTCAGAACATCATATACGGAACAGTCACATCCGTGCTCGCATATTATCTTCAGTTCACGATTCTGATTCCTGCCGTATGGGTCGGTCTGATATTAAGTGTTGCGAGAATATTTGACGCCGTCAAAGACCCGTTTATCGGAGCGATGATAAGCAGAGGAAAACATAAACTAAAGGACTATCTTATCGCAGTGCCGATTCCCACAGCAATACTGACGATTCTCTGTTTCAGTAACGGAATTTATTCCGCTGAAAACAGTATGCCTAAAAATATTTTAATAGTGTTATCTGCGTTTGTGTTTTACATAATATGGGAAGTTGTGTTTACAATCGGCGATATTCCGATAACCGGGTATCCGTCAGTGCTCACAAGTGATGAGGGCGACAGAACAAAGTTGCTTTCGCTACGTCCGATAGGTGGAATGGCGAGCGGTATAAGCACGCTTGCCGTTCAGCCGATTGCTTTTGCGTTGTCGGCAGTTTTCGGCGGAAGTGCAGTGGATGAGCGAAATGCTTTTCTTATAACGGTTGCCGCGTTTTCAATCATCGGCGGGGCGCTTTTTCAGTTTACCGCAATCGGTTCGGTGGAAAGGGTTTCTGCCGAGCGCAGCGAAAATTCGGGTCAGCTCAGATATTTTATTACAAATCCGTTGCTCAGAAAAATCAGTATATCGGGATTTTTGGGCAGTCTGAAAGCCCTGACCGGTGTTATCCTCACTCCGCTGGTAACCTATTATTTTGCAAGCAAAAATCCGCAGATGTCGCTGATTTATACGGCACTTTTCGGAGTGGGAAGTATTGTGGGACTGGTAATCTCGGCGGCAGCAGTCCCTAGTTTATCTAAAAAATACGGAACAAAAAGGCTCTTTGCCGCCGTCAATCTGATAAACATTTTTCCGAATCTTTTGCTATTTGCGCTGTATGTTAAATATCCTCAAAATATGACGAACATTCCGCAAACGGTTGCAATGTTCGTACTTACACTTATAATCGGAAGCTGTGTAAGCATTTCTTCGACCGTTCAGACGCTGATAATCTCACAAGCCGTTGATCTTGAAGAAAAAATATCAGGTAACAGACCGGACGCGCTGTTTTTCTCCGCGCAGACATTTATTGTCAAGATAGGTACCGGCTTGTCGTCGCTGGCGGCAAGCATAGGCTATGCCGTCGTCAAATTTTCATCCTCTGAAACGGCGGTGCTTAACGATTTTATTGCAAACGGCGGAATCCCGAGGCTCGACGGCAGATATTCAAATCTGATGACGCTTCTGTTCATGCTGTATACTCTGCCCGTTGCGCTGAGTTCGCTTCTGTCTGCGCTTCCGTTTATTCGCAGGGAGCGGGAGTGAGGTATTAAAACCCCGTGAAGCTATAAAAAATTCCGCCCGGTTTCCCGGACGGAACTTTTTATTTTTATCTTATTTATACAGCGGGCCGTAGGCGGCGCAGGCTCTATAGTCTGCACTCTCGAGGTCCTTTGTGCCGAACGCAGACCATGCGTGCGGACGGTAGATGTCCTCGTCGGCGACGTTGTGCATCGCAACGGGGATTCTGAGCATGCTCGCGAGCGTGATGAGGTCTTTGCCGATGTGACCGTAGCTGATAGCGCCGTGGTTTGCGCCCCAGTTTGCCATGACGGAGTAGACATCCTTGAACGCGCCCTTGCCGGTGAGTCTCGGAGCAAACCAAGTGGTCGGCCAGGTCGGGTCGGTGCGCATGTCGAGCTTGTTGTGGATCTCATCGGGCAGGGTGGCGGTGTAGCCCTCGGCTATCTGAAGCACCGGGCCGAGACCCTTGATGATGTTGACTCTTATCATTGTCATGGGCATGACAGCCTGAGTCTTGAAGTGCGAGGAGTATCCGCCGCCTCTGAAATATCCGAGGTCTGCGGGGCACCAGTCGGTAGCCTTGAGCATAGCGTCGATATCCTCGTCGGTGACGTTCCACCACTCCTTCATGACCGCGTTGCCGTCCTTGTCCTTGCAGACGCCGGTGGCGTCAAGCGCGGCGGCGCCGGAGTTGATGAGGTGGATGAAGCCGTCCTTTGCAACGCCCTCGGGGCGCATGCCGCAGACTCTTTCAACAGCGTCGGGGCTCCAGTATGTACGAACATCGGCGAACAGGCTCGCTCTGCCGGTGACGAGTTTGCCCAGAAGCATCGACAGACCGTTGAGACCGTCGTTCTCGGTAGCGAAAGTGAGCGGCTCTTTCTTGCCGTTCCAGTCGAAGGTGGTGTTGAGCATAGCCTCGGTGAAGTCGCCGTTGGGCATGAAATCGGTCCACTGGCGCTGACCCTGGAAGCCGCCGAGAATAGCGTTGCGGCCGAGTGCCTCTTCGTGCCAGCCGTCCTTCGGGCCGGAGTGTTCAGCCTCTGCGCCGACGGGGCGGACATCGTTGAGCTTATCGTTGCCGAGCATGATGTCGCGGCAGATAAGGGTCATCTTGACGACGAACTCCCACTCCTTCTCCTTCTGCTCGGGGGTGTGTCTGATATTTTCGGGGTTCTTGTCGAAGCCCTCTGGGCAGTTTTCTTTGACCCACTTGAGCGCGCGCTCATATTCCTCGTGGTCATAGATGCCGAGCTCGACGCGGCGGGTAACTTCGACCATGTCGACCCACTCGGCGCGGATGCCGAGATACTCCTGCCAGAAATCGGCGTCGCAGAACGAGCCTGCGATACCCATTGCGACAGCGCCTATGCCGACATAAGACTTGCCTCTGAGCTGACCGACAGCCGCGGCGCAGCGTGCGAAGCGGAGAATCTTCTCGGCAACGTCATCGGGGATGGAGTTGTCGGTGACATCCTGAACATCCTTGCCGTAAATCGAGAATGCGGGCAGACCTCTCTGTGCGTGAGCCGCCAGAACCGCCGCGAGATAGACTGCGCCGGGGCGCTCGGTGCCGTTGAAGCCCCAGACAGCCTTGACGGTCAGGGGATCGAGATCCATCGTCTCGCTGCCGTAGCACCAGCAGGGGGTGACGGAGAGGGTCGCGCAGACGTTCTGAGTCGAGAAGAAGTCGGCGCACTTTGCCGCTTCTGCTGCTCCGCCTATCGTGCAGGGGGAGATGATGCACTCAAAGGGAGTGCCGTCCGAATAGAACACATTTTCTTCGATGAGCTTCTTGGCAGCGAGCGCCATGTTCATCGTCTTTTCCTCAAGACTCTCTCTGACTCCGCCCCAGCGGCCGTCAATGATGGGTCTGATTCCAAGCTTTGCTTTTGCCATTTTTCAGTCATCCTTTCGATGTTATTTAAGTATTTTCAAAAAGCTCTCATATGCGCCCGCCCATTTGTCGGTGTCGCACGGAGCATATTCGCGTAATGCTTCGCTGCGCGAGATTATCTCCCTCGCCTTTTTGATATTCGGAATGTCGCCGGAGCTCAGGAGCTGAACGGCGATGTTGCCGAGCACGGTCGCCTCTATCGGTCCCGCCTTAACGGGGACATCGCAGGCGTTTGCGGTCATTTGGCAGAGCAGGGTATCTTTCGTGCCGCCGCCGATAACATGTATATCAGGATAGTCCCTGCCGGTACATTCTTTTATCATCGAGAACGTGCTGCGGTATTTCATCGCAAGGCTCTCGTAGATGCAGCGCATTATCTCGCCGACTGTCTGCGGGACATACTGACCCGTTTTGCGGCAGAATTCGCGCACGCGGCCGGGTATATCTCCGGGCGGCGTGAACTCGGGGGAGTCGGGGTCGATGAAGCACTTGAACGGCTCCGCCGAGAGCGCCATGCGCTCGAGATCGGCGTAGCTGTAGTCCTCGCCCTCGCGCTTCCACTGCCTGCGGCTCTCCTGAATGAGCCACAGTCCGATTATATTCTTGAGCAGCCCGGTCATGCCGCCGTAGCCGCCCTCGTTGGTGATGTTTATCGAGAGCGATGTGTTGTTGACAATAGGCTCGGGTATTTCCGTGCCGAAGAGCGACCATGTGCCGCTGCTCAAAAACGCGAAGCTGTCGAGCTGAGAGGGGACGGCGGTTATCGCCGACTGCGTGTCGTGTCCGCATACGCTGACAACTTTAACGGGGTCGAGCCCCAGCTCTTCGCATATCTCCGCGCTGAGCATTCCGTTTTCGGTACCCGACGGCACAATGGGCGTGAGGATTCCCGACGGGATGCCGAGGCGGTCGAGAATGTCGTATGCCCAGTCTTTTGTCTTTATGTCAACCATCTGCGAGGTGGTCGCTATTGAATATTCGGTCTGCTTTCTGCCCGTGAGCATATATGCGAATAAATCGGGCATGAACAGCAGCTTATCCGCCCTGTCGAGAATGTGCGGGCGGTATTTTTTGAGCGCGCAGAGCTGGAAGAGCGTGTTGAGCTCCATGAACTGGATGCCCGTGCGGGAGTAAAGCTCCTCGCGGGGAACTGTTCTAAACACTTCTTCAATCATTCCCGCCGTGCGTGCGTCGCGGTAGTGGATAGGATTTTCGAGCAGGCAGCCGAATTCGTCCAAAAGCCCGAAGTCAACGCCCCAGGTGTCGATACCGATGCTGTCGAATCCGCCGGCGAGTTTCGCCTTTGTCAGTCCCTGCTTTATCTCAAAAAACAGGCGCAGAACATCCCAGTAGAGCGTGCCGTTCACGCTCACGGGGTCGTTCGAGAAGCGGTGAACTTCTTCGAGGCGGATATTCTCCCCGTCAAAATGTCCGATTATCGCGCGTCCGCTCGACGCGCCGAAGTCGAACGCCAAAACTCTTTTTTCCATTGATGCAGAGTCCTCCGAGTTATTTTACAACGCCCTTTTTGAGGATGATGTTTGCGTATACGGCGGTCTCGCCCGTCGCGATGACGGCGTATGCCTTTCTTGCTCTGTCATAGAAAGCGAAGCGCTCCATGAGCTCGAAGTTCTTGTCGCCCTCGTTCGCTTTGACTATCTCTTCGTATTTGTCCCAGACTGCCGGGCGGTCTCCGTCGCCGTTGTTGTCCATGAGCGCAACGGGAGCGTCAACATAGGTGTCGAGGGGCATGAGCTTCAAAACCGCGTCGAGAACCTCGGGAACTCCGTGACCGTCGAGGCGAACAAGGCGCTGAGCTATGCTCGCCGCGGGGAAGTTGCCGTCGCCGATAACTATCTCGTCGCTGTGTCCCATCTCCATGAGGATCTTGAGAAGCTCGGGGGAGATAACGGGTGAAATATTTTTAAGCATTTTTATATCCGTCCTTTCGGAAAAATCAGTCAATTGAATACATGCTGTAGAGCTCGCTGTATACGCCGCCCTTTGCCATGAGCTCGCGGTGGCTGCCCTGCTCGGCGATGCCGTCTTCTGTCAGCACGACTATCTCCGCCGCGTTTCTTATCGTCGTGAGCCTGTGGGCGATAGTTATGACCGTGCGCCCCTTTGCAAGCTCTTCGAGCGACTGCTGAACAAGGCGTTCGCTCTCGTTGTCGAGCGCGCTCGTCGCCTCGTCGAGAATGACTATCGGAGGGTTTTTCAAAAACAGGCGCGCGATTGAAATTCGCTGTTTCTGACCGCCGGAGAGCTTGACTCCGCGCTCGCCGACATATGTGTCGTAGCCCTCTGACAGCTCTTCTATAAATTCGTGTGCCCCGGCTCGCTTCGCCGCGGCTATTATATCTTCTTTTTCAGCTCCCGGGCATCCGTAGGCTATGTTGTCCCTGACCGTGCCGGAGAACATGTAGACATCCTGCTGAACCGTGCCTATATTCGAGCGCAGCGAAGCTAAAGTTATGTCGCGGATATCTTTTCCGTCGAGCAGTATGCTGCCCGAATCCACATCGTAGAAGCGGGGGATAAGATTGCAAAGCGTAGTCTTGCCGCCGCCGGATGGACCGACGAGGGCAACATTCTCGCCAGGAGCTATATGCAGGGAGAAATCGGAGAGAATTTTCTTGTCCGTGCCCTTGTATGAAAATGTAACGTTTTTGAATTCGATATCGCCCTTGACGCCGCTTATGGGCTTTGCGTCCGGACTGTCTTTTATGTCGCTGACTTCGTCCATTATTTCAGTGAAGCGCTCGATGCCAGTCATGCCGCGGTTGAACTGCTCGCTGAATTCGACCATTGTGCGTATCGCCGCGAGCAGGGTGCTGACCATGAGCAGGCTCGCCGAGAAGTCGCCGACGGTAGTCTTGCCTTTCATCATGAACACTGCGCCCACGCCGACTATTGCTATATACATCAGTCCGTCGCAGAGCCTTACAGTGCAGTGGAAGCTCGCCATGTATCTGTAGCCGTTTTTCTTCGATTTGAAGAAGCGGCGCGAGCCCTCGTTGAACTTTTCGCGCTCAATGTCCTCGTTGGCAAAGCTCTTGACAACTCTTATGCCGAGCAGTGAATCCTCCGTCCGCGCGTTTATCTCGCCTATCTCGCGTCTCTGCTGTTTGAACGCGGCGCGCATCTTGCGGCGGCTGCGCGAAGTCAGAAGCATCATAAGAGGCATGAGCGAAAAGACTATTATCGCAAGCCATATGTTCATCGACGCGAACATGATGAATCCCGCAACTATTTTTATCACGGTCATCAGGACGTTCTCCGGACCGTGATGGGCGAGCTCGGTTATGTCAAACAGGTCGTTTGTTATTCTCGACATGAGCTGGCCTATCTTCGTGTCGTCATAGAATGAATATGACATATCCTGCAAATGCGAGAACAGGTCGTTTCTCATGTCCGTTTCAATTCTCGCGCCCATGATATGCCCGCCCGACGCCGTGTAGTAGCTCGCGGCGGTGTCGATAATGCGCAGCAGGATATAGAAGCCGACTATTTTTATTATCAGCTCCGCCGTCAGGTCATGGATATCATGCGCCGCGCGGTCGGTTATCTGCCGCACTATCAGCGGCAGGGCGATCTCGCATACGGTGGTCATCGCGGAGCAGAACATATCGAGGGCGAACAGCCCCGAATATTTTTTATAGTAAGGCAGGAACCTTTTGAGCATCCTGCGGTTGCGGCTGGAGTAGTCCCCGGACAAACAAACACCCCTAATCAAGCAGTTATATATCAAAATTATACAACATTTATTTCCCTTTGAAAAGGGTCGGGGGAGAGAAAAAATATTTTCTTGCCTGTGACAGTTTTTGTCCTTGAAAAAAGACGAGCGTTTTTGTATACTATGATATATACAAACGCATATAAACACATTTTATATTTTATTTTATAAAGAAAGGGAGGTCTCACTATGCGTATTCTCATATGCGACGATGAGCCCGCAATGGTCAAGCAGATATCCGAAATAATCGCGGACGCTTATCCCGATATTGAGCTTGTCGGCGTACACAGCTCCGCCGAGCTGTCCGAGAAGCTTGCGCCCGAGGACGCAAACAGAAAATTCGACCTCGCCTTTCTCGATATTGCCGTCAGCGACGAGAGCGGCGTGGATATCGCTGAGTTTGTCGGCGCGTTGTGCCCCGGGGTCAAGATAGTTTTCGTCTCCGGGAATCAGGATCTCGTCTCGAAGGCGTTCGTGACCGTTGACGACTGCGGGTATATCTATAAGCCCGTCGACCCGAAGCTGCTTCTCGGCTATATCGAGCGCGAACGCGCC
>ERZ1027237.1298-NODE-1298-length-11983-cov-4.841801_pt1 | contig 11983 bp, 7 predicted proteins | sample MGYA00519264_ERZ1027237 | MGnify/ENA primary metagenome ERZ1027237 (study PRJEB26926, sample SAMN06164640) | human gut metagenome | biome: ENVO:00009003; feature: ENVO:2100002; material: ENVO:00002003 | host: Homo sapiens | place: USA | collected 2012 ...
ATGCAGCGTAGTCTCGTGGGCTCGGAGATGTGTATAAGAGACAGGTGTAGATGTCCGCGCCTGCGCTGATATCGCCGCCCGGCGAATTGATGTATACATCAACCCGCTCATGCTTCCACTGCGCGTCCCTGACTGCCTTTATCACCGGGGCGGGAGTAGTATTTTCCACCCCGAAAAAATCGTATACCCAGCCGTCGTCGTTAGATACGATAACGCCCTTGATATCAATATCAGCCATGTTGCATTATTCCTCCTCTCCCGCCGTAGTCGCCGGTTCCACCACCGTTTCCGTATCTTTTCTCAGCAGCGGCACATCTCCGCCCGGCAGCGGAGCCTTATTCATTGCGGCACGCCACTCATTCGGCGTCATAGCCCCTCTGTCCACCATCGCGGACAGGTTGAGCTTGGTACTCATGCTGGCGTACTGCAAATTGGAAGCCTCAAAGATGATTTTATTTCCGCACCCGCGTTCCCTGCGTGTGAACAGCTTCCGCGTCATTTCCGAGCCTAAATCAATCAGGATAGGCTCAACGGTAGATTCATAGAAAGCGTTCCACTCGTCCTCGTTGTAGGCGCTCTGAATGATTTTCGCGTTGGTGCCAAAGTGGTTGTAGAATCGCTGTGTGGTGCGGTCTATGAGCTGCGCGTTCGGCACATAGTCGTCCGTTTTTATCTGCGTGGCGTCCGCTTTGTTGTCTACGGCCGCAACTCCGGAGCTCGCAAGAGTACTGAGGTAAGGCTCCTGGTTCCCCTGCTGGAATGGCTCTGTATATCCATTCTCGTTGAGGTCGCCCTCCAGTTCCTCCAGCGATACCCGCAGGAACGCCGCCCGCTGTATCGTTCCGATAACGAGGCTCATGCGGTCGCCGTCCATCTTTGCGTAAATCTTCTTTAGTCGATTGACTTCTTTTTTTATCCGCCGTTCTTTCTCCTCCGCCGCGTACATCGCCGCACCTCCTCCCAGAAATCAACCCCCAGGGGGCTTACAAACTCCACGTGTATTTTCGTTAACTTCACCCCGTCACGGTCTCCTACCGATATAGCCTGATGAAAATAGGGGGATATTATTTTTCAAACTGTTCGAAATACCTGTCTATCAACGCGCGCTTCAATACCCGCAGCCACGACACCACACGGAATATAACCGTTCTTCCGCGTAGTAGGTTTTGAGCCTTCTCCCGCAGATTTTGCAGCGTATCTCTTCGGGCGTTCTCCTATAAATCACTGGTGCGCGGTACGCTTCGTGCAATATCTCGTCAGACGTCATTTCTTGCCCCTCCCGTCCATCTTAGCGCCGCAGTTCGGGCAGAACTTAGTCATTTCGCGCCCGGGCGGTTCTGCCTTGCAGTTCAGGCAATAAGGATAATAGCCGTCACAGCATATTTCCCATTTACTATGCACCACCGGGCAACATCGGCGGCTGGCTCGTCCTGAATTGCTTCATACGCTGCGTTTATTGCCTCGTCCCAGCCCGCCGTATAGCTTCCGGGCTCAGCACCGCAGCCGCCTATGTCGTTCAGAATCTCTAATACGCGTTCGCGCGTTATTCATTCACTCATTCCTCTGTATCCTCATCGACAAAATCCTCGCTGAAACACTCCCGGAACATATCAGCCGACAGCTTGTACATTTTCTGGTGCCGTTCCTTGCTGTCTGTGTACTTCCCGGAATTGTGCGCGAGTTGTGTTATCTTTCCTCTGCACGTTTCAGCGATGCACTCGCCGTTGTATTCGGCAAGGCAGCCGTTGCCGTATCCGTGGCATTGGCGTATCACGCCCATATTGTCGATTTCCATAATGTAGAACGGTTTCCACGGACGGACCTTCATCCTCAGGAACATAATGTTTGTATTACCCGCCGCATTCTCGCCGATGTATCCGCCAACACAATGGTCGAGCCGTTTGCCCTCAACGATTATCTCCCCGACTGACTGAGGCTGTATCACGACGAACCGGCCGCTTTCAAATTCCAGCCATTTTCTGCTGTTGATCCGTGAGACAAGTGCGTCGTTCATTTCGGTATTTTCTTTGTTGCTGATTAGTTTTGTTAGTCTGTTGTGGGCTTCCCAGAGGTTTCGGGGGCTTGCATATGGCGGTATCGCGGACGTTGTAATCGAGCTTGACGCACTGCTTGAGATAATCCAGCCATGCGTGTCCTGACCGTTTGTCTGCCTGCCTATATATCCCATCGTCTTTTCGTGCGAAAGCCCTGTCAGCTTTGATATATCGACTATATTGTCGACCGCTCTGCCGAAACGCTCGTGCTTCTCGATACGCTGAGCAAAGTTTCCGGATACTTCAAGCTTACTGCGGAACTTCAGATAGCTGCGGTATGTGTCTGCAACATTGCTGCTGTTCCTTATATAATCCATCTCGTCCGAATTGAGGTCAAGCGCTTTCTGAATCGTCTTTGCCCTCAGCTGGAACGTAACGCGCGGCCCGTCTTTCGTAAGCCATCTTGCAACTATCTCTTCAAAGCCGCTCTTTATCAGCTTTTCAAGAATGGGGTACCTGCTTGCTTTCTGCAGATACGTTATGAGGGGAAATTCGTACCGATTATCGTGCAGTCCGGCGTGGAATCCGAAAGGCTCCCGGATGAATTTGGGTGCGACACGGTGTCGCACCTCCGGAAAGGAAAATAAAATGGACATCTACAAAAGTAGTCTTAACTACGCGAAGGAAAACGGCGAGCTTGAACAGTACCGCGAAAGCATGAATCTGCTCGATGAATGCGGGACGTTTATAAGCCGTTCCATCGCCGAAAATTTCAACAATAATTACCTCGATGTTAAAAAAGTCACTGCGGAAGCCGCCGGGAAATACGGTTTTGAGCGTGCAATGCTCATGCTTGCGCTCCGCATTGACAGCCTGCAATATGACGGGCGTTTCACCGCCGATAACAAGGAATGGGCGCAGAAATTCCTTTCTGACTATCCCAATGCAGAGGAAATCCGGAAAACAGCAGACAGGACGCTCGGAACGGCTCACCCGGTTCTTCTTAACGCTGTGACGGAAGAATTAAGGTCTGCTTTTCGCGAGAGAAATAAGCAGGAAATCGAGGGCTACCGCATTGTTCAGAGGATCCAGACTCCCAATTCTGAATTTATCATCGGGCAGAATAAGAAAATGCCGGGCTGTTATGTGACTTGGTACAACGCCGACCACAACGGCGGAATTTCCACGGTATGGGGACATTATTTCACCTCTAACGATTCGCAGAATAATCTTGTTTCAGCATACCGCGACCTGTTCTCCAGAGCGCTTTCTGACGTAAACCAGCACACCCGTTTTGAAGAATTTACTCCGAAAATTGGCTCGATTATCCGAACCGTAAACGGCGAGGATATGCAGTTTGAACTGACTGACGAGGAATGTAACGGAATCTGGGATATGGTCGAACAGCAGAATGTCGAGAGCCATTTTGCAGACCTGCTCAGCGAAAACGGATTTGATGTAAATTCCGCAGATGTAAAGAAAGTGATTACTGAAATGGCGTCGCAGTACCGCGAGGATTTCGGTTTCGGCGATGACGAGGAGTTTCAGGGATACATAAGCGAACGCGATGACGACCTAAAGGAGCATTTTAATTCTGATACGTTCGGCGATGTGTACGTTGACAATGTTGCTTCAGATTATACAGGCAGGATTATGATAATCCGTCCGGAATATTTCGGTTCGCGGAGCTTCACTCCCGATGAACAGTTATTCCTTGCGCAGTCCGGACCGGGCTGTGACCCTAAAGAATACGGCGGCGCGGTAAACGGTGTATTTCTGTACGACCGCGAGGAAGCCTCCATCACAAGCGACTGCTTCCTCGGCGCAATGCGTGAGGAACACATTCCGATGTGGGCAAGAGAAGCCCGCGATGATATTTCCGATGAATATGACGAACAGCCAGAGATGTAGAAGCGCGGCACTGTGCCGCACCTCTAGAAAGGAAACCTATGCCGCAGTATAAATACTCCCGTGACGATTACTACCGCCTGACTAACGCTCCCTGCCTGGACGTTGCCAAGGCTCTCGGAATGGAGATAAACGAAAGGGAAAGCGACCGCAAAAGCTGGAAGATAAAAGGCGAACAGGGACTGTGCATTTATCGCGAGGGAAACGGCTGGTACCGCTTTTCGGACGGGCGGCATGGATTTCCTATCGACCTCGTAAAAGACAAGCTCTGCTGTTCTACGGAACAGGCGCTTGATTTCATCGCTCGCTATGTCGTGAACGGAGTTTCCGAGCAGGTGAACATTCCCCGCCGGACTGTCCCACCAGAGCCGGAGAAACCGCGCGAATTCTCACCGCCGGAACACGACATTTCACCCAAGCGCGTCATGGCATACCTCATAAAGACAAGAGGGATCGATCCGGAAATCGTGAAAGCAATGATTCAGCAAAAGATGATAGCAGAGGACTCAGTTCATCACAACTGCTTGTTTTTCGGGCGTGATGAAAACGGAGTGATACGCTCCTGCGCGCTCCGGGGTTCGACTGACGTGAAATTCCGCGGTGAAGCGCCCGGCGGCGATAAGTCTTGCACATTCGCAATGGTGGGGCATAATGATGTGCTCCGGCTGTTTGAAAGCCTTATTGACGCAATGTCGCACTCCACTTTTACAAAGCTGCTCGGAAAAGACTGGACAGCCGACCACCGGCTCAGCGTGAACGGCAGCGGAAACTACGAGAGCATAAAAAGATACCTCGCAAACCACACGGAAATAAAATCCGTGTGGTTTTACTATGACAGCGACCAAGCCGGACGCGATGGCGCGGAAGCTTCCAGCAGTAGAATTTTCGAGGATTTCCCGAACAGAGAATTATCGGTGATGTTCTGCTCCCCTGTCAAAAATAAGGACTGGAACGAAGCACTCCAGCTTTTCCGAGTTTTGGAGAGCCACGGAGTTACGGTCCGTGAATTCCTCGCTCCCACGGAATTCCAGAGCATTCCACCCCCGGACTGTGAACAGGACGAATTTGAATGTGAATTGTAAGCACAAACGCGGCATGGAATCCGCGCAGTTCAGCTTCGACTGCGACATCGTGTCGCACCTGCAAGCATTCTTTTTTCGGAAATTTTCACTCCGTACTTTGTACGGCAGGAATAGCGGGGTTCCCCCGCTACTGCACATCGCACCGCCAAAGGCGTTGCACGGGGTTCCTGCCCATTATAACGAGGTTCTATAATTCATCTCCTACTAAATGACAATTTTTGAAAACAGGAGGTCAAAATGTCACAGAACATAAAGCGCTCAGTATGTCTGAGTGCTGGAATGCTTGACGAGCTTCAGAAATTTGCGTCAGGCAAAAATATAACGGTGGCACAAGCAATCAGATATCTTCTTGAACGTGGATTATCTCTAACCATGTTCACCGAAGAACAGGAAACGATACGCAGGTTTATCCGTGAAGAAATCCAGACGGTAATGCCGATAGTAATGAAGCAGTACATGGACAGGCTCATAGCCATGCAGGCTGTTTCAACAAGAACGTCTGCCGCCGCATTGCAGTGCTGTGTTTCCGTGCTTGCTGAAAATTATATCGACAGTGCAACTCCGGAAGAGATACTTGCCAACGCCCTGCGGCAGTCCTGCCGAATAACTAAAACCAAGCCAAAATCTGACGAGGAATATCTGCGGGAAGCCCACGAATGGCTGTCCGCCGAGCTTGATACGCCAAACGACAAATAACGGTGCTCCCACAGAAAGGCGGTGAACCCCATGCCTAAAATAATCTACAAACAACAGCACGTTGGCAGTAACGGGCGGAAATTCTCTCCGTCCCGGAACGCTCATTATGTTAAGTACATCGGCGAGCGAGAGCACGTTCTCAAATTCTCTCACGAATCAAATCTTGTGAAATACATGGGTGAACGTGAGCACGCCACCAGGCATTCTGACAACGGGCTTTTCGGATATATTAACGGCAGTTTTTCGGATAATTACAGCACCTCCGAAATGCAGAATTATGTCCGAAAAATCTCAACATCTCACCGCAGTGTATTCCACAGCATTTTTTCGTTCACTCCGGAAAGCGCAGAGGAAGCCGGACTGCGGACGCTTATTGACTGGGAGGAATGGGTGAAATTCCATATCAGCGATATCTCCAGAAACATGAAAATGAAACAGGAGAATATCGAGTACCTTGCGGCGGTTCACCTAAAGGAGGGACAGCCGCACGTTCATATTATATGGTGGGACAAGGCACAGGAGATTCTTATAAACAAGATCAATCCGGTGATTTGCGACCAGATACGGATAGATGTAATCAAAAGCACCTATCACGACCAGTTCGTTGAACTCCACAACAAGGAAAACAGCCTTATAAAAGAGCTTCGCCGACAGGTCGGACACAATGCCGCCACCCAATACCACCGTATCAGGATCAGTAACCCGTACCAGATTCATGATAAGATTTGCCAAAGCTTCCGAGGCATTTTCAACCAGAGCCACACACAAAGGATCTCCTTTCTGGCTTAGCGCAAAGACTTCGCTGATCAGTACCCGTTCTCCCTTTTCTGCCGGGATATGCAGATTGGTTTCATACCGGTTGCGAAGAAGACGGGCGCAATTATCAAAACCGATACCGGCAGCAATGGCCTCCACACAATCCATTCTTCCACAACCACACTTAATGCCAAGATTCACTCCCACACGCACGTGCCCTACCTCACCCGCATTGAAGTGACTGCCACGTATCTGCCTGCCATTGATAACCGTACCGACGGCAATACCTGTACCTACATTAATATAAATAAAGTTCTTAGATATTTGTCCGAATCCCCAGACACGTTCGGCGCGAGTGGCACTTTTCACATCATTATCTATATGGCAGGGGATACCATAAATATCCGACAATTCCTTTGCCAGCGCTATCGGTTGCGTCCGACTCGGATCAATCTGTAACCAAATGCCCTGATTAGGATCTACACGCCCTATCAGCCCGACTCCCATACCGACAGGTTTCTGGTCACACCAACCCACCGTACGGATATAATCATCGAGTGACGACTTTATGATTTCCGAAGCTGCTTGCTGGTTAAAATATCCGGAGTCATATTTCTTATACCTTAAAATATTACCATGGCTGTCCACCTCACCAATCAGTAGCTTGGTTCCACCCAAATCAAGACCTAAATAAGTTTCCATTCTTTATTGCGTTTTTAATATTGTTTACTGTCCACAATATTACGCACTATCAGGAAAACGGGAGTTGATTATCTAACAAAAAAGGTTTGATACCTGTCCGTGGTGGTTAAAAAGCTATCTTTAATACTTTAAATTTTGCTGGGACTCGTACCAAACTGCTTTTTAAAGCAAGTACTGAAGTATTTTGAATCAGAAAATCCAACCATGGAAGATACTTCACCAATCGAGAATCTTCGGGAAGCCAGAAGTTCTTTCGCCTTATTCAGACGGACAATACGGATAAAATCATTAGGTCCCTGCCCAGTCAAGGTCTTGATCTTATTATAAACGGAAGTACGGCTCATGCCCAGCATACGGCAAAAGTCGTTGATAGAGAATTCTGAATTAGAAAGTTCTTCATCAATCACTTCCATCACTTTATCCATAAACTCCTTGTCCAACTGGCTGGTATAGTCCGTATCTTCCGGTGGAGTATCCATGGACAGCACCGTATCGCGAAGATGCTGCCTATTCTGGAGGATATTCCGTATCCGGACTTTCAGGACAGAGAGGTCGAAAGGTTTAATTATATAATCATTCGCCCCGGCTTCGAGTCCGAATATGATATTCTCCCTTTCACTCAGAGCCGTCAATAGTATCACAGGAATATGGCTCGTATCGACAGAAGATTTCAGTATACGGCACAATTCATCACCTTCTAACACGGGCATGACAATATCCGAAATAATGATATCCGGATTGATCTCCCTTGCCATCTCCAAAGCCTTCCCGCCATCGGGCACTCCGATTACTTTATATTCTGATGACAAACTGTTCATCAGATACTCCCTCATATCTTTATCATCCTCAGCCAGAAGCAACACATTCTTACCGGCATCTTCTTGTTCCGGGAAGGTATCAACAGTGGGTATTTCCTGCGTATTTTCTTTTCGCTCAACAACTATCCCCAACTTTATCTTCAACGGGAATGTAACGGTAAATATCGTCCCTTTACCTTCCGTACTGCTAAACGAAATATCACCGTGATGCTGCTTCACAATCCTCCGTGTAATCATCAGCCCGATACCTGAACCTGTTTCCTGAAAGTTCATGGCATTCTGTGCCCGATAATACTCATGAAAGATATTTCTTTGTTCTTCTTTTGGAATGCCGATACCTGTATCTTTTACTTCAATCGACCATTTCTTCTTCGTTGTTCTTACCGTAATATAGATAATCCCTTTCTCCGTATATTTCAAGGCATTCGAAAGGAGATTGTCCACAATATGATCCATCTTATCCCGGTCCATCCACACCTGCGGCATGTCCGCCTCTGCCTTCAACTGAATTTCCACTCCCTTTTGCAGGACGGCCATGTGGAACTCCGCTATCTTTTCTTCCAGATAAGCTTTGATATCGTAAGGAGAGACTTTCAGACATTCGGCATGCAGTTCCGTTTTCTGTAAGTCCAACAACTGAGTAACCATACTCAACAGTTTCTCGGCATTCTTCACAGCTACCGCCACTGTCTTCTTACTTTCTTCCGGAAGCTCCCGCTGTGCTTCAAGTTCGCTCAGAGGTGCCTTTATCAAGCTGATCGGGGTGCGTATATCATGCGCTATGCTGATAAAGGAACGTATCTTCTCCTTTACCCGGTCTTCATTGGCTTTATGCCTCCGATACTGCACAAAGATATAAACAAAGACAGAAAGCAATATAAAATAAAACAGCAATGCCCACCATGAAACCCAGTAAGGACTACTGATTACCACCTTCAGACTGCGCTCCCCTATCTGTTGCCCGGTATATTTATCGAATGCCCGCAACCGGAATGTGTATGTACCGGAAGAAAGGTCCATATAGTTCACGCTCCGCACCGAATTGGAATGTTCCCATTCTTCATTATGCCCCTCCAACATATACTCATACCTGATTCTGTGCGGAGCCGTAAAATTGATGGCAGAGAAAGAAATGGAGAATGAATTCTGGTTATAGTTCAAGCCGATCTTCTGCGTGTCGTTGATATTAGTCTTTAAAAGGGAACCTTTCATACCCGCCTTCACCGATTCATAAAGCAATTTAAAATCTGTCAGTATCAGTTCGATAGGGCCATGCTGTCCGAAGTTCAGCGAAGGAGAAAAGGTTATCACTCCCTCCGCCGTACCAAAAGCGAGGCATCCGTCGTCCAGCCTGAAAGCTGAATTAGGGTTATAATATCCCCAGGTGATATCCAGAAAATCGTTTGCGCTGATCAGAATATCGTTTGATAAGTCCAGGCAATAGAGTTCTTTTTCCGTACTGAACCAGATACGGCCATCGTTATCTTCCAACAGGCTATTAATGGAATTGGAAGCAAGACCGTCATCCGTAGTATAGGCACGTGCCTCTCCTCTATCAGGCTTGAAACGTACCAATCCTTCTCCGTCGGTGGCAAGCCATATATCCCCGGATGAAGATTGCAATAAGCATCGGATAGGATAGTGCAGGGAAATATCTCCGAACTTCTGATGCCACTGTGCTTTTCCCGTAGCTTTATCGAAAACAGCCAGACCACTACATCCTGCTATCAGTAATGAACCGTCTCTACCGGACTTCAAGTCTCCTACACAATCAATCGGATAATAGGTATAAGTATCCGTCAGCATATTGTAGCGTGTAAATTCGCCTTCAATACCACCTATCCAAAGATAATCACCTTCCGCATGGATAGCATAAATGTAATCGGTGGCCACACCTTTGTCCGAACCGGTTTTCCGTTTTTCCATCTTTTGCACCTTGCCTGTTCTCTTATGGATAGCATAAAGACCGATACCATATCCACCGACCCAAATGTTTCCTCTTGAATCTTCAGCAAGAGCCAATACAACTTTAGAACCATGCTCCGTACCATCCAGAAAGTGCTTCCATTGACGTTGTTTGTTCCGGTAAAGGCTGACTCCATTGTTTGTGCCATACCAGCAATCTCCCTCGGAATCCTGAAATATGACATTGATATGATCCGATTTCAGGGAATTAACATTATTCTGTTCATGCTTCATTCTTCTTACATCAGGAATATTGGGGTCTAAATAGCTGATGCCATTGGTGGAGGTACTCACCCAAATGCCGCCAAATTCATCTACACAAATATCAGAAACAGTATTGCCATTCAGACTTCTTTCATCATCTTCATTGGTGATATAATGCTTCAGAAGCCGTTCCGTAGTTCTGTCTATCTGGAAAACACCGGCACCGTCAGCTCCTATCAGTAAGGTATTATCAGGAGCCTGTGCAAAAGTGCGAATGGGAACATGGGGGATGAACTCTTTGAAAGACCGTACCTTCCTTGTCGATTTATCCACGACAAAAGCCCCGTCGGAAAAGGTACCTACAAATAATTTATCTCCGAAAGCACACAATGATTCGACATGCATTTCCACGGGAAGAGGTATTGCTTCCTCTGAAGAAAAACCGGTTTTATTCGCTCGCTTCAACCGATAGATACCTTTATTGGTTCCGGCACAGAATTCAGTATCATCTATCTGCACAATGCAATTGACGCATTGTCCTTTCAACCCGGCAAGCAATAAGCCGGACTCTTCTTCCCAACAGTAAACACCCGTTGACATACACAGCCAAAGGCGGTTATCCACATCAAAAAGGATATTATTCAAGACCGGAGAAGAAAGATATCCGGATGCATCGACACGCAGTTGAAAAGCATCCGTCCGATTATCGTACGCGTATATCTTTCCGTTCTTCAAGGCAATCCAGATATTCCCCGAATAATCACAGGTCATGGTAGTGGAAGACAGGATATGATCTTTGGACTCCACCGTTTCGTCCAGCTGATAGTGTTTTATTTCATTGCCGTCATACCGGTCTACCCCCATATGGGTATAGGCCCATATAAAACCGGCAGAATCTTTACTGACCTGAAATACCTGCCGGCTGCTCAACCCTTCTTTTATACTCAGGGGACGAAACGAACCGGCAAATAAAGTGAAGCATTGAAGGAGAAATATAAGTAAGGTGAAAATGTATTTTATCATAATATCGTTATTATCTGTCCGCATTACACATTTATAGGTTTCGCGGATGCAATATTAGACACAAATATAAAAAAAGTGGTTTAAAAACTATCCAAATAGGTTTGATTTCTATTACTTTTGTCCATCAAACCAATAAACCGTGATAGGCCATGCTCAGCAAGCTTAAATTAAACCAGCTCTATTTCAAAGACACGCAGTTCGCTAACCTGATGACGCGACGCATCTTCAACGTCCTTCTGATAGCCAATCCTTATGACGCTTTCATGCTGGAAGACGACGGACGCATTGACGAAAAAATCTTTAATGAATATACTTCACTTTCTCTGCGCTATCCACCCCGCTTTACCCAGGTATCGACTTGCGAGGAAGCCTTGGCACAACTCTCTACCGTACCATTCGATCTCATCATCTGTATGCCGGGAACGGGAGATAACGACAGTTTCGATGTGGCGCGACACATCAAGAGCCTTTACGAACATATTCCCATGGTGATACTGACCCCTTTCAGCCACGGTATCACCAAACGCATCGCCAACGAAGATCTGAGTCCTTTCGAATATATCTTCTGCTGGCTGGGAAACACGGACCTACTGGTGTCTATCATCAAACTGATAGAAGACAAGATGAACCTGGAACACGACGTAAATGAAGTAGGTGTGCAGGTGATTCTGGTTGTGGAGGACGGTATCCGTTTTTATTCATCCATATTGCCCAACCTCTATAAGTTCGTATTGAAACAGAGCCAGGAGTTCAGCACCGAAGCATTGAACGCCCACCAGCGCACGTTGCGTATGCGTGGACGTCCGAAGATTGCACTGGCCCGTACGTATGAAGA
>ERZ1027237.1305-NODE-1305-length-11956-cov-3.841358_pt1 | contig 11956 bp, 8 predicted proteins | sample MGYA00519264_ERZ1027237 | MGnify/ENA primary metagenome ERZ1027237 (study PRJEB26926, sample SAMN06164640) | human gut metagenome | biome: ENVO:00009003; feature: ENVO:2100002; material: ENVO:00002003 | host: Homo sapiens | place: USA | collected 2012 ...
ATAAAGCGTTATGGGATGTTGACCAAAACTGGGATATACACGCAACTCCTGTAGACAAACAGAAACTGGATGAACTAAAAAAACAAAAACCAGATGAAGACAAGAAAAAGAAAGAAAGAGAAAGAGATAGAAATAACCAAAACCGTAACCGTCGCTAATTTGCGACGTCATCTAATTGTTGGAATTCTTGCATTGTTGATGGGAAGTTTTGCGCTTCCTGCCAATGCTCAGTGTGAAGCTAAAAACGATGCTTTTCAATCCGGAGAGCATGTAATGTATGACTTGTACTTCAACTGGAAATTCGTTTGGGTGAAAGCGGGTATAGCCAGTCTGACGACTAATGCAACTACCTATCATTCGGAACCGGCTTACCGTATCAATCTGCTTGCCTTAGGTAGCAAGCGTGCCGACTTCTTTTTCAAGATGCGCGATACACTGACTTGCGTCATGGGTGAAAAACTGGAACCTCGTTATTTCCGTAAAGGTGCCGAGGAAGGAAAACGCTATACGGTAGATGAGGCTTGGTTCTCTTATAAAGACGGCCTTTGCTTTGCCAAACAAAAACGTACGTTCCGTGACGGAGAAGTTCAGGAGTCGGAAGAAAGCGACAGTCGCTGCATCTACGATATGCTGACTATCCTTGCCCAAGCGCGTTCTTATGATCCTGCTGATTATAAGGTAGGCGATAAAATCAAATTCCCGATGGCTACCGGACGTAAAGTGGAAGAACAGACACTGATTTATCGGGGAAAAGAGAATGTGAAAGCGGAAAATGGGGTTACCTATCGCTGCCTGATCTTCTCATTAGTTGAATACGATAAAAAAGGGAAAGAAAAGGAAGTGATTACTTTCTTCGTAACAGATGATAAGAACCACCTTCCTGTCCGTTTAGATATGTTCTTGAATTTCGGTTCAGCCAAAGCTTTCTTAAATGATGTCAGAGGTCATCGTCATCCATTGACTTCTATAGTTAAATAGTCTGTCTACAGAGTAAAAGGTACTTTCTGATCTTTCCGGAAAACACTTGATTCGAATGTAGCGATCAAGTCTCCGTTCTGGTTAGTAATATCTATTTGATAGCAGCCGGTGCTTCGGCCGATATACCGTTCGCGTGCCTCGGCATAGAGGGTGTCGCCCGGACCGCTGGCACGCAGAAAAGTGATTGAGGATGAAAGAGAGAAAGCGAGTGTTCCGTGCGAATTGGCAGCTGCGGCGAGTGCCAGATCTGCCAGCGTGAAAATCGCTCCTCCTTGTGTCCGCGCTCCGGCATTAAGATGTTCGGGTTTTATTTCCAGTTTGGCTTTACTGTATCCTTCGCGTACTTCAAGCAATACTACGCCTGCATTTTCGGCGAACAGGTCCTTTTTAAAAAACTCTTGTGGGGTCATAATGATTAATTTTGAATTACTAATTTGAAACGTTGAATGATAAGTTATGAGAGCCGAATTAGCCTATAATTTAAAATTCAAGATTCTTCCGCAAATGTAATAAATATATTCCCATATATGGCTGTCGGATACTTACGTTTTTAGGGGGTATTATTCTTCATCAATCTCGAATACCTTATGACTGGTATGGTGTTTGCATTCGTATCATCTAATAAAAATGCTATATGGAGTATCCTGATAAAAGAAAGAGGAGATAAGCTTCTATGTTTAATCAAGTGCTTGTCTCCTCCTTTTTTAATTTTCTCTTACCATTCAATAGCTTGATCCTCATCCGGTATCAACGGGTTGATCTGGCGTTCCATTGTCATAGAACCTTTTACTTCGTAAGTTATCGGATAATCCGGATTGGAAGTGACATCCGTGTACTTATAACTCAGTTCCAGTGTGGTAAGGTGGCGTTCCATATATTTGATGGTCTCGTGCTGAATGATTCGTTTTTCATATTTGCATTCTCCCAATGGTCGGATATTGATTCCCGGTTCGCCTTCGTCACCGTACAATCTCAACTTTCCTTTAATAGTACCTTCCTCGTCCTCCGTTCCTTCTTCAAACTCGACGAATACTTTATACCTGGAGCGGTTCTCATCTTCCACCCACGTTGAACCGGCATAGAAGAAAATGGTATTCTCGTCCACTACGCGGGCTAAGCGCGTATCTACCTTAGCGGGATCGGTTGTCGTTCCTTCGATGTAGATGTTCATCAGCGTGGTGTTATACGTTCCGGAGTAGTCATTGAACAGATTGACTCCCAGCAGCGCTTTATAACGTCCCTTATATTTGTTTTGAACATAAGAAGGGTCTTCTTCAATAGTCAGCGGAAGTACGTATTTCTCATCCAGTTCCAACCCGTTAAAGTTGAAATGGATGGGGTAGAGCTGTATATTCTCTCCCGCAGGAATATGGCAAATGTTTGATTCAAAAGAATAATGCTGTTCTGCAAGGGGGACATACCAGAGGTCCTGACGACCTACGGGGAATTTTTCCTGGTTAAGTATTCGGAGCGTATCCTCATCCACGGCTATTTTTGCATCGATATTCCGACTGTTGCTTTTCGAGCCGCTGACAATGACCGGCAACTGGTATATTCCTGTTCCATCCGGCTGATAGCGTACATAAATTTCACTCAAGCCGTTGTCACCTAAAGGTGCCTTGAAAGAAAGCATCTGTGTGTAAAGTTCATCTTTCCACTCGTCATTGCATGCACTGAATGTTGCATACATCCCCAGTATCATTCCTAAAATATATAATTTTCTCATATTGATCTTTTGGTTTATAATGTTAACACTAATCATAATTCTGCCATCCGGGAGCTTGTGAGAGATTATTGTTGCGTTTCAGCTCATCGAAGCTGATAGGCCAGAAGTACTGTTTGCGTGAGAAAGAAGTCTGTAGTTCGGCCACTCTGACTGGCAGATAAAACATGTCCTTGTATTCTTCGTTCATCAGTGTATTGCAACCGTAGATTTGTTCTCCTTCATGTTCTTCGACAATTTTCCAACGACGCAGGTCATAGTAGCGTTGGGTTTCCGCAAAGAATTCGATCTGCCGTTCATGAACTATTTTTTCAAAGAATTTTTTCGGGTTTTCATATACTTCATCGCTATAGTCGGGGACTCCGGCACGCATACGGACAGGCTTAACTCCACGTCGCATCTGTTCTTTGTCACGGAAGATGTCGTAAGTCTGGCTTCCGTCCCATGAGGTCACCTGGTAGTGTGTCCCTTCGGAAATATTATTCAGTGCTTCTGCATACATTAGTAATATGTCGGCATAACGAAGTGTAGGTTCCACTTTTTGGTAGATAGAGCCTCCCCATTTGGCGCAATCGTTCGGATTTACATATTTCATGATGCCGATGCCCGTAATGCACCAGTTATCAGATCCATTGATACGACCGTCGGTTGCTCCGCGATAATACCAGATTTGTTTATTTCGTGAGTCTTTTCCTCCTTCTTCCTTAATGCTCAGTGCGTTCCATTGAGCTCCGTTGAAAGCTACGGAAGCATAGAAACGAGGTTCACGGTTGGTGTATCCCCACCATACTCCATTTTTTACATTGTCGTACTTGTGTTCATCTTTGTTTTCATCGTTTGTGAACTTCCCTTTCCATAATGTGTAGCATTCTTTGTCAAATGATGTACCATCTGCCATAGCGTATGCTTCACTCTGCTTCAGGGTCATTCCGTGTACGTTATATCCTCCAAAAGTTCCGGGCAGTTGATGCTTTACGAAATCTACCATCGTGTTGTCTGTTTTTAAGTCATTGCTGTCACCATTGGTTCCTCGGGTAAAAATAAGTTCCGGATTTTCGGCTGCATAGATATCTCCATTAAAAAGAGACCGATATGATTCAAATGGATCTATATTGGACCATCCTTCCGGAAAAGGCTTGTTACTGTATTCCTCATGATATGGCGGTTCAATAGTGGTTGGATAAGCCTCGTCTGTACTAACCGGGCGTCTTTCAAAAGTATAAAGTTTGTAGAGTCCGCTCATTTCCGAGTACTCGATCATGTCTCTGGCAGAAGCAGCGGCTTTTGCCCATTTCTCTTCATTGTATTCTTGTGGAATCAACTGTTGCCCGTCCTTGTTGGTGAAGTCTGCCATTTCCGTATTTCCGTTTACCAGCGGACTGGCAGCCTAAAGGAAAACTTTCGCACGTACAGCCAACGCGGCCCCTTTAGTCGGGCGGGCAATGTTCAAGTTATCGCGTTTTTCGAACAGTTCGGTAGCTGCAATTTCCAGTTCCGAAGTGATGAATGACACGCACTCATCATAGGTTTTACGTGGGTAGGCCAGCTCGTCATACGATTTTGTATAGTCGGCTCCTTCCGGTGGTAGGATAGGTATCGGACCGAATTTTCTCAGCAGTAACCAGTAAAAATAGGCACGCAGAAAACGTGCCTGTCCTCTTACGTCCGTCACTTCCTCCGGAGTGAGATCTTCATTCTCATACAATTCATTCAGTAGAATGGAGGCTTGATAGATTCCGTCATACGACCATTTCCAAGCATTTTGGCCACCAGTGGAATTTAAATATTCGCCGCGCTTGAATTTAGCAAAACGATCTCCTCGTTCGTTGAATACTTGGTCGTCTGAGAAATTGAAAGGGCATACGTCACTGTGTCCCACCTCCAGATTATCTCCCTGCAGGCGACTGTAGCAGAATGACAGCCATTGAAGTGTATAGTCTTTGTCCGAGAAAATGCGTTCTGTAGATTGTTGGTCTCTGAAATAGCGATCTACATTTAGGAAATCGGAACAGGAAGTGAGTCCCAAGCCGAGTACCACTGCTCCCAATAAAATGTATTTATTTTTATTCATAACTTTTCTTTTAATGATTGTTTTAGATTCCTACTGTCAGTCCGATGGTCACTGTTCTGGATAACGGATATTGTTGTCCATTGGAACTACCCAGTTCCGGATCCCAAAGCTTAAAGTCGGAGAAGGTCAGCAGATTCGTTCCCATCAGGTAGAGGCGCACACGGTCCAAATGGAGTTTATTGACAAACCGTTTGGGGATGTTGTAACCTAATTCCACATTCTTTAAACGGATGTACGAACCGTTTCGCAGCCAGTAAGTAGAAGCACGATAGTTGTTGCTATTACCTCCATAACTCAGACGCGGGTATTTGGCATTCGGATCTTCGTTGGTTCCCAGCGACCAGTAGTTACCCACTACATCCGTCAGAATATTGCCCCATGACTTCTCTTGGAATGGATATACGGTGAATCCGTCTATGAAGAAGGATGACTTGCCGGCTCCTTGGAAGTGAACGTTGATATCAAATTCTTTCCATTGTGCAGATACACCGAACCCGTAAATCAGGTTAGGGCGGGTGGTCGCACCAATGGGCACTTCGTCATCTCCGTTAATGACTCCGTCACCGTTTACGTCCTTGTATTTGATGTCTCCCGGCATGATGCCTGAACCCTGTGAGGGTCTGTTGCGGATTTCTTCATAGTCCTTGAACAGCCCTTCGGCTATCAGACCGCGTGCCTGGTCTACACGGAATCCGTATTTCATCTTATACGGATAGCGGCTGTTCTCTTCGTCATACTCCTTGATTTCATTCTTACTATAGGTCATGTTGGCACGTACTGTAAGATCTACCTCACCTATTCTCTGCTTATAAGCGATATTACCGTCAAAACCTTCGGACAAGACAGATCCCACGTTAGCATAAGGTTTTGTTGTGATGTGATTCAGACCGATGATTTGAGGAAGGTAACTACGTACCATATAAATACCGTTGCGCTGTTCGTGGAAGTAGTCAATGCTGCCACTGAACTTATCATTGAACATAGAGAAGTCAAGTCCGAGGTCATGTTTCTTGGCTACCTCCCAAGTGATGCTGCTTGATGCAATTCTCGAATAGGTCAGTCCGGTATAATAATAATTACTGGTGCCGATATCACCGTAATAATAACCGTCTTCATCCCATGTCCCGAATTTCTCTACGTATGGGAAGCGGGTTCCCACATTGTCGTTACCTACCTTACCATATGAGTAGCGCAGCTTAAACATATTCAGCCATTTGAGATGTTTCTTGATGATTGACTCTTCAGCGATGTTCCATGCTACAGAATAGGCGGGAAAGAATCCAAACTGCTGACCTGAGGCGAAGTTCTCGGAACCGTTGTAACCGAAATTAAAGTCAAAGAAGTAGCGGTATTTCCATCCGTATGTGAAACGTCCTGCAAACCCCTGATGACGATTCTGAATACTCTGCACAATCTTCTCGTAGCTATCTGTATTGCCGTTGTGAGATGTATTGGTAGTCTTATCCTGAGAATACTTTAAAACGGCCCCTAGCATGTGGTCGCCAAACGTACGGTTATAGTGTAGCTCTGCCTCCAAGTATTCCTTCCGTTGTCCACTTGAATACATCGTTCCGTCCATCAGTTTCTGCGTCTCTATTCTTCTGAATTGCAGTTCTCCGTCGGAGGTACGCTGCCGTTCCGCTAACCAACTTTCCGGCCATTTGAAACGGTTGTCACCGTTATCCGTATATGTATCGAATCCGAAACGTCCGTAGAATTTTAATCCCTTTGTGATAAATTTCAAATCTTGTTCAAGATTAACCGTAGTCTGTATTTTATTCTTCCATGTTTCCTGATATCCCTGCTGGGTGGTCAGTACCCACGGATTTCTTCGTCCTTCACTACCGACTGCTGCCCATTTCCCGTCACTATACTGTACTGGAGAAGCGATGGGACTGTATCCCATTAGCGAGTGCCATATTTCATGATACTGGCTTCCCGGCAGGTTCTGCTTGTCCAAAGAACCCGATACGCCTACTTTTAGCAGCGTGGATTTTGTCAGGTCTATGTCTACATTCATGCGGTAGTTCCAGCGATGGTAGTTGGCATTGGTGTTATAGTCCGTCATTGCACGATCCGTTTCGTACATACCGCCTTCATTTACATAACTGGCAGAAATGAAATAACGGGCTACCGTACCACCTCCGGTCAAGTCTACAGTTGCGCGATAAGTGGGGGCACCGTCTTTCAGTATTAAGTTCATCCAGTCCACATTCGGGAAAAGATCCTGATCCAGCCCGTTTGCAAACAGTTCCAAGTCGCTTTCGCTATAGGCCGGAGCCTGACTACGACTAACCAAGGCTTCGTTCATCATGCGGGCATATGTTGGACCGTCCACAAATTCCGGAGTTCTGGTGCGTGTATTATACGAGGTTTCTACTTTGGCATTGACGCGGGTCTTCCCTTCCTTGCCGCGTTTGGTCGTGATCAAGACAACGCCATTTGCACCGCGTGAACCGTAAATGGCGGTTGCGGAGGCATCTTTCAACACGGAGAAGTCCTGGATATCTTCCACATTGATTTCATTCATATCACGTTCGAAGCCATCGACCAACACCAATGCACTGCCTCCGGCACCGAAAGTGGAGATACCGCGTATCCAGAACTCAGAAATATTGCTACCCGGCTGTCCGGAAGTCTGGCGGGCGAGTATACCGGCTACATTGCCTGCAAGAGCATTGGTGATGCTTGCCGTCGGAGTACGTAGCTGGGAAACGTCGACTGTGGTAACGGCACCTGTCACAGTTACCTTCTTCTGAGCACCGGTCCCTGTGACAACAACCTCGTCGATGACCGTTTCTTTCGTCTCTGCCATAACGATGTTAATGATTTTTTTGTCTTTGATAAAGATTTCCTGCTTTGTAAATCCCACATAGGAAAAAATCAAGTAAGAGTAATTGGGAACCTTGATCTTGTAACGTCCGTTTATGTCTGTTATCGCACCGAAGCCGGGCATATTTCTTGCTGTAACGTTCACGCCTATTAAAGGTTCGTTCTTTGGATCAGTGACGATTCCCGTCACCTCAATCGTCTCTTGTTCATTTTGAGCGTAGACTGTAGTTGTCCAGCCTACTATCAATAAAAATAGTAAGATTACATTTCTCATATTTACTTGTGTTTTAAATAGTATTATTCCGTTGTCATATAACGAATCCCTTTATTATCAATATCTCCAATATAGAACATATCTGTATCAGGGTCGTAAGCAAGACCGGCTGGCTGATTGAAACGTGCCTCATGCAATGGATTGCCGTTTACGTATCCCCATATTTTGCCGTCGGCGTTTTCGTTACTTCGTCCGGCTGCAAGAGACGCTACCCCATGAGGATCCAGTTTCCAGATGCAGTGATTTTCTCTGTCACAAAAATAGAAGTCATATTGGTCGTTGTCAGGACCAATTCCTTCGCCGTATTTCTCGTTTTTTACGAATACACCGAACTGTGGTTTGTTAAACCGGGCGCTTCCTCCCGTTCCTTCCTTGAAACTTTTATCGTTCATGTTTCCGGCAATGATGCTAGGATTACCGAATGTTTTTGCCACCGGATCATAATCGGCTCTGAACACTGCGCCAAAATTGTCGGAAAGCATATACATGAATTTATTGGACGGGTGCCTGAATAATATCGTATGTGAACCGCCCACTGCCGATATCTGACTCAGGCTAAAGGCAACTTCCGCATTCTCGTCGATATTGGGAATAGCCCCATTGCGTATCATTTTGTAGACTTTTCCCTCCCACCAGGTGGTGTAAAAGATGGTTCCGTCATCCATATACACTAAGCTATATGCTGTCCTGCCATAGTTGTAGGGACGAATTCGTCGAAAGTTTTCACGACGGAGAGAATAATAGATATTTGCCCGGGTGGTGTTGTCCTGACCGTGATCATCGGTAAATAGCAACGTGTCTCCGTCAGCACTGAATGTGAAAGAATACATTGTGCTATATCCCGTTCTTGGGAAGAGACGTTTTACAGTCCGTTCTGTCAGGTCTATTAGATGGAGACCGTCAGAATGGTTTGAAGAAAAAAGTAACCGGTTGTCCCCATCCTTGTACTTGGGGTCGAACACCATACAGTCATTGGAAGGAATAGAAGCTCCTTCATCGAACGAACCCTCTTGAAATGCAGAATTATTATCCTCGTCTACCTTACGTAGCAAGGTACCTACGATCGTTGCAGGAGTGTACTTGAATTCCTCTTCAAATGTATGTTCTGCAATAGGTTTGCCATCCGGACCATCTACACGAACATTGATTATTCCATCAAAAGCCTTGGAAGGAACCATGCAATAAATCTTTTTTCCATCGGCTCCGATGGTTTTGGTTTTTTCTCCACCGATCGTAATGTGAATTTTGGTGGGATCATTCCCGAAATTACTGCCTTCAATGTACAGGCGGGTTCGCATACCTCCCTCTTTAGGGCTAAAATCTGTAAATACTACTGGTTGAGATGGGTCATACTGATTAGAGTTGGCTTTATCATCTTTACAACCGATGAAGAATAAACAGCAGACAAGTACTGTTATTAGGTGGTTTTTCATAAATATAAATAATAAAATGGTTAAAGTGCATCCGAACAATAAATATTATTGCTTACAACGTTTGCCTATCTTTCTTATTATAAGCATAATATGTATCTAAATCTTTAGGAGTTTTAGGTATCCTTCACCTTGTTGATGTTGGCATGTTGTGCTCATAATATGTTGTAGATTTAAGTACAAATATCTATATATGTCTGATTCTCATCAACGAAGAGTTTGACTGAGAAAAGACATGGCAAAGCTAACTAAATAAGTAATTTCTTATTTAGTTTGCATAACTTTATGTAGGTGTGATGATGATAATTATAATTAATAATCAATCGGTTAATTACAAATAAATATAATAAAAATGTAGAAGAGTTAGAATGCCTTTTTTTTGAAATGACCAGAATATATTATATATTAGTCAGATTATTATAATTACATTTTCAATTACATTAAATAATTAAGCAGGCTTTTGGGGAATATCTGTGCAAATATGCCCTTCAAGGGAGAAATGTACCAAATTTGTCCCTGAATTGGATTATTTGGGACGGTCTATTCTATTTGAAAGTACTACTTTTGCCACCAGATAATTATTAACTTAACAAATAATCCATGTATTATGAAAACAATTCTTAGCGCATTGGGACTTTCGCTTCTGATCTTTACGAGTTGCGGTGGACAAAAAAAGGTTGAAGTCGATTTTATTCAGGACAACATCGACAACGCTGTAGCACAAAACACAATTCAGACAGACATTATCGAGAAATCCGGTAAAATTCTGAATCCAAGAACCATCAATGCAGATGGTAGTATCTCCTATATACCTATTGATGACTGGTGCTCCGGTTTCTTTCCGGGCAGCATGTGGCTGACTTACAATCTGACAGGGGATAAAAAGTGGTTGCCTTTGGCAGAAAAATACACAGAAGCCCTCGATTCTGTGAAATATCTGAAGTGGCATCACGATGTCGGCTTTATGATCGGGTGCAGTTATCTTAACGGTTACCGTTTTGCAGATAAAAAAGAATATAAGGATGTGATTGTAGAAGCCGCAAAATCATTGTCTACCCGTTTCCGTCCGGGAGCAGGCGTTATCCAGTCATGGGATGCCGATAAAGGCTGGCAGGGAACACGCGGATGGAAATGTCCGGTGATTATCGATAATATGATGAATCTGGAATTGCTGTTTGAAGCTACGGCTTTTTCCGGTGACTCTACCTTTTACAATATAGCAGTGAAACATGCGGATACAACGATGGCCCACCATTTCCGCCCGGACAACAGTTGCTATCATGTGGTAGACTACGATCCCGAAACAGGAGAAGTACGTAAGAGACAAACAGCACAAGGATATGCGGACGAATCATCATGGGCTCGCGGACAGGCTTGGGCATTATACGGTTATACCGCTTGCTATCGCTATACAAAAGACAAGAAGTATCTCGATCAGGCACAGAAGGTGTATAACTTCATCTTTACCAATAAGAACCTGCCGGAAGACCTCGTTCCTTACTGGGATTACGATGCTCCGAACATTCCGAACGAACCTCGTGACGCTTCTGCAGCCGCATGTACGGCTTCTGCTCTGTACGAACTCGACGGTTATCTGCCGGGCAATCACTATAAGGAAACCGCTGATAAGATCATGGAAAGCCTCGGCTCACCGGCTTATCGCGCCAAAGTGGGTACGAATGGAAACTTTATATTGATGCACTCTGTAGGCAGTATCCCTCACGGCCAGGAAATAGATGTGCCTTTGAACTACGCTGACTATTACTTCCTGGAAGGATTGATGCGCAAAAGAGACCTGGAAAAGAAGTAAGAACTGCCTTGCTTGTACTTTAGCCGGATATGTGCATATATTAGTCTCTTCCGGTGCATTAACTGTTATTCTTTATATCATGATAAACAAATCAGTAAACTTATTGATGGGAGGCTTGACCCTCTTTGCAGCGCAAGGCTGTAAAGCCCCCAAGCAGGTGGCAGAGCAGGCAGAACATCCAAACATCATCTATGTATTTCCTGATCAGTATCGCAATCAGGCAATGGGCTTCTGGAACCAGGAAGGTTTCAGAGATAAAGTAAACTTCCGGGGAGACCCCGTGCATACTCCTAACATAGATACTTTCGCACGTGAATCTATGGTGCTGACTTCCGCTCAAAGCAACTGTCCGCTGAGCAGCCCCCATCGTGGAATGTTGCTGACCGGTATGTATCCGAATCGCAGTGGTGTACCTTTGAACTGTAACTCTACACGTCCTATCAGCTCTTTGCGTGACGATGCGGAGTGCATAGGCGACGTATTCAGCAAGGCCGGTTATGATTGTGCTTATTTCGGTAAACTTCACGCTGACTTCCCGACCCCGAATGATCCGGAGAATCCGGGACAATATGTAGAAACACAGCGTCCGGTGTGGGACGCTTATACGCCGAAAGAGCAGCGCCACGGTTTCAACTATTGGTATTCGTACGGCACGTTTGACGAACATAAGAACCCGCATTATTGGGATACGGACGGCAAGAGGCATGATCCGAAAGAATGGTCACCGCTCCATGAGTCGGGCAAAGTTGTTTCTTATCTCAAGAATGAAGGAAACGTGCGTGATACGAAGAAGCCATTCTTCATCATGGTGGGAATGAACCCGCCGCATAGCCCATAC
>ERZ1027237.1317-NODE-1317-length-11875-cov-9.237817_pt1 | contig 11875 bp, 10 predicted proteins | sample MGYA00519264_ERZ1027237 | MGnify/ENA primary metagenome ERZ1027237 (study PRJEB26926, sample SAMN06164640) | human gut metagenome | biome: ENVO:00009003; feature: ENVO:2100002; material: ENVO:00002003 | host: Homo sapiens | place: USA | collected 2012 ...
AGGCGCCCCTTATAGGGGCTGTGCAAACCACTAGTTTACTAGTGGTTATGATTTTCAAAACGCAAAATATATGATAATATAAAAATAAAGGCAAGCCCATGCGTTACCTAAAGCACCTTTTTGTTGTCTTTAAGAGTGAGCGGATGTCGTTGGAGAGGAGGTAATTATGGAGGACAAACTGCTTATTGACGGCTTGTTCGCCCGCGACGAGAGGAGCGTGGCGCGGCTCGAGGAAAAATATTCGGGATACTGTTATACCGTGGCCTATGCCGTTGTGCGGTGCCGCGAGGACGCGCAGGAGTGCGTCGGCGACGCCATGCTCGGCGCGTGGAATTCTATTCCGCCGAACAGGCCGGAGAATCTCGGAGCATATGTCGGCAGGATAGCGAGAAACTCGGCGCTGAATATGCTCAAAGCCCGCCGCTCCAAAAAGCGCGGCGAAAAGAATGTTGCCCTTGCTCTCGATGAGCTGTCGGAGTGTATACCGAGTGCCGAGAATACCGAGCAGCAGGCGGACACCGTTCTGCTGCGCGAGGCGGTGAACGGATTTTTAGACTCTCTCGAGCGGGAGAGGCGAATAGTTTTTATTCAGCGCTACTGGTATATGCTCGGCATATCGGAGATAGCCGCCGAGCGCGGAATGACCGAGGGCGCGGTAAAAATGTCACTCAAGCGAACAAGGGACAGCTTAAAGATTTTTCTCGAAAAGGAGGGCTTTACGGTATGAAAAAAGAAGATTTATTGAAGGCCGTAGGCGGCGCTGACGACAAGTTTATAGCCGAGGCCGCGCCGAAAAAAATAAATTTTAAGAACAGAGCGCCGCGCTATCCCATGCGCTTGATGACGGCGGCAGCGTGCCTCTGCATAGTCGTGGCGGTGTTCTTCGGCTATTGGCTGATAAGCCCCGCCAGACTGCAAAAGATATCACTCGGCACAGTGGGCTTTTCCGGCGAGGGAGCCGGCGCTCACACGCCTGTTGTGCGCGATATAAGCGAATACACGACGGGAAACCCGTGGAGCACGGAGATGAAGCTGAAGCGTCTGCCTGTCTACAAAAACACGCAGTCGCTAAGCTATGATGAGCTGCTCTCGACCGTGCGCAAAACTGCCGAAAAATCAGGCGCGCAGATAAAGTCGGTGACGCAGGAGAATCTCCCGGAATGCGAGTGGGTAGTCAGCGAAAATTCGCTCTACGCCGTCAGAGCCGAGACGGATATCGGCTTGATATCGGCGTTTGCGACGGGCGGGGTAAGTATAAACTTTTCCGAGCCTGTTGCGGGAAACGGCACGGGGCGCGATGCCGCAGGGTACTTCATTGAAAAGTATTCTTCTGTAATCGGCTTCAAAAATCCCGTGCTCTGCGTCACTTCCGACTATGATATAAACGGCGGGGAGAGTGCGGAATACCGCGTCTATGACGGCTCGGGCGGCGATTTGAAAAGAGTAAAAAGCTATAATTTCGGGAGCGTGTTTTTTGATATAAACGAAAACGACGGGCTTGAATCGCTAAGAATCAGTTCCGTCGACGGCGCAAAGAAGCTCGGTGATTATCCGATAATATCATATAAAGAAGCCGAAAAGCTTCTGCTCGGCGGCGAATATATCTCCGGCTCGGCGGACGGAATAGAAAACGGCGTGGTCGTGCGCGAGAAGATAAAAAAAGTCGAGCTTGTCTATTCCATAGACCCCACGGACGCGTATTTCGCGCCGTATTACAGATTCTATGTTGAGCTTGACCGCTCGCCTGCCGCCGGATTCAAATGCTATGGCGAGTTCGATGTGCCTGCGGTAAACAGCAAATATATATCAAATTAAATTATATTTTGGGGCTGTCCGTTCGGGCGGCTCCATTCTTTATAATTTTTTTATTGGTTTGCGCGCCGAAAGGTGCTACAATTAGACTATTGATACAAGTGAGGTGTTTTCTGTGGGCAGATATCCGATAGACCGCAAGGAGCGCGTGACGCTCGGCGGGCTTGGACAGACGATTCACATTTGGGGAACGAAAAACGAAAATCCGGTTATTCTGTTTCTTCACGGCGGACCGGGCGTGCCCAACCGCCACGACATGGCTAAAGACGGCTTCGGGCTGACGGACGACTTCACGGTCGTTGCGTGGGATCAGCGCGGAACGGGCGGCTCGTATTTCGGCTGCGACCCCGAGAGCCTGACACTCGAACAGCTGATATCCGACTGCGCCGAGCTTATTTCATGGCTCTGCAAAACGCTCGGCAAGGAGAAAATATTTATCGTCGGCGGCAGCTGGGGTACCGAGCTCGGCACATTCGCCTGCGCCCGCGTGCCGGATAAGATAGCCGGATATATCGGCTACGGTCAGGTCGTCAACGGAGTCGAAAACGAGAATCTGTCCTATGCCTTTGCGATGAGAAAGGCTAAAGAGGCGAACGATTCGGAGAGCATAGCGAAGCTCGAACAGGTCGGTCCGCCCGTCAACGGGCAGTATAAGCCGGTGTTCGAGGGGCTCATGACCCAGCGGCGCATACTCGGAAAATACGGCGGACACACAGTCAAAAAAGAGAGCTATTTCAAAGGCACCGTCCTGCCGATGCTGCTTTCGACGGAGCTCAGCATAAAAGACAAATACGGCGCGGCGAAAGGCTATAAGCTCTGTCTGACGCAGATGTGGCCGACGCTCGTCAATTATGATTTTACCACTCAGCTCCACACATTTGAGATGCCCTATTATATATTCCAGGGGCGGCGCGACGAAAACACCCCTGCGGCGCTGATTCAGAATTACTATGATTCGATAGAAGCGCCGGACAAAGATTTAATTTGGTTTGAAAACTCGGCTCACCGCCCGTTGAGCGAAGAGCCCGAGCTGTTCAGAAAGCATCTTCGCGAAAAATTTCTCAAAATAGCCGGAGACGGCGGGAGGAGAGAGAAACAATGAAAAAAATAACAAACGGCAAGATCTTCGCCCTGTGCCTCGGAGATTTTGCAAGGGGACTTATCAACGGTATTATTACAACATACCTGCTGACCTTCTTCATTCCCACGAACTCGAACACAACTCTGCCGCAGTTTTTTATGAAAGCTGCGCTGACTATGGCGATAATTCGCGGAATCGGCACCATTATAGATGCTGTCACAGACCCGTGGGTCGCGAGCCTTTCGGATAACAGCAAGGCAAAGAGCGGCAGGCGCATCTCTTTTATGCGCTGGTCTGCTATCCCTTACGGGCTGTTCTGCCTGCTTATCTTTTTCCCGCCCGTGGCGGGTTCGAGCGTTATAAACGCCATATGGGTCGGCGTGATGCTCGCGCTCTATTACCTGTTCTCGACGCTCTATAACATTCCCTACAGCGCGCTCCAGGCGGAGGTTGTCGCCGAGCCGCGCAAGAGAGTGTTCCTCTATTCTGTAGTCAGCCTGCTCTATGTTGTCTCGTCGGCGATGGTATTCTGCACATCTATGATAAAGAGCATACTGATGAAAAACGGCATCGAGGAGATATGGGCTCTGCGCATTCCGTTCATCGTGTTTTGCGTGCTCGGCGGAATATCGGCGCTCATCCCGGCGTTTGTTATCAAAGAGAAGGACTACGTTGAGCCGAAAGAATATCACCAGTCCATCTGGGATGCGCTCAAGGCGACCGTCTCTTATCCGAACTTCGCGATAATCACCGTGGGTTATCTTATCATGTGGATAGCGTTCACCTTCTTCAACACCGCTGAGGTCTATTACATAACAAATCTCTTGAACCTCGGCGACGAGTGGGTGACATATGTCTCGGTTATATCAATAGGCGTCGGCATAATGACCTATCCGCTCGTCAATATATTGGCGCGCAAGGTCGGCAAAAAACCGCTGCTTCTCGGCGCGTGCATAACATATGTTCTGCTCTACTGCGCTATTTTCAACTACAATCTTGTTATCAATGCCATCGGCGCGAAGCCGTTTGCGATACTCATCGGACTCGTTATAGCCATGCCCATAGCGATAACGAACATAATCCCCTCGTCCATCTTCGCGGATCTCGCGCAGTACGACTCGATAAAGACAGGACAGAACAGAGCGGGTATGTTCTTCGCCGCGCGCAACTTTGCCAACAAGATGTGCCAGGCGATAGTCGTTATCGCGTGCTCGCTCCTGCTCGGCAAGGGCGCAGATGGCACGGGAGCCGCAACGAGCGCGGGAGTGCGCAACACGGCGCTTGTCGCTATGATTTTCGTCGCGATTTCGGTCGTTGTCTATATCTTCTATAACGACAAGGAGATAACCGCCGCAATAAAGGCGCACAACGAAGCGCAGGAAAAAGAGAGCAAAAAAGCCTGATTTCGGCGCAAAGCAAGCAAACATAAAATCAACCGCCCCCGATCGGAGGCGGTTGAGTGTGTCAATAAACCTATTTTTTGTGGTTTCGCAAAAATCAAAGCCTCCCTTGTGTAAAGGGAGGTGGCGCGAAGCGCCGGAGGGATTGTTCTGAATAAGGGAAAAATTTTCAAAATGCTGAGTACTTTGAACTTTCATTACAACAACCCCTCAGTCACGGCTTAGCCGTGACAGCTCCCCTTACACAGGGGAGCCTTGAGTCCGTGCAATGACAGACTTTTTCGATAGACTGAACCGCCCCCGATCGGAGGCGGTTTTATTTTATCTTCAATTCGGCAGCTGTTCGAGCGAGCGGAACTCGTAGCCCTGCTTGCGCGCCCAGTCGATGATATCGCCGAGGGCGGCGGCGTTGTCGGGCGAGACGGAGTGGAGCAGTATAACTGCGCCCGGATGCAGGCGCGAGGTCACCGTGTCGAAAGCGTACTGCTTGCCTTTTGTGTCGTTGACATCCCAGTCGGCGTAGGCTACTGACCAGAACACGGATTTATATCCGAGCGAGGAAACGAGGTCGAGCGCCGAGGCGGAATATGACCCCATCGGGAAGCGGAAATACGGCGAGGAATAGCCGAACTTTTCGCGCAGGTAGTTGTCACAGGTCTCGATTTCCGTCGCCATCTTCTCGCGGCTTATCTTCGAGAAATCGGGGTGGGTTGTCGAATGATTGCCGACGATGTGCCCCTCGTTTATCATTCTTGCGATAAGTCCGGGTTCTGCCTTAATATTCGAGAGTGTGCAGAAAAATGCGGCGGGCACATTTTTCTGCTTGAGAATGTCGAGCACGGTCGTTGTGTATCCGTTCTCCCAGCCGCAGTCAAAGGTGAGATAGAGAACCTTTTCTTTCGTCTTCATGTCTATCGAGACGGCGTTGAAGCCCTTCTCGTCGAAATATTTCTGCGCGTTCGTCGAGTTTTGATGCGGAACGCCGTTTTTGGATACGCCGTAGCTGTATCCGACCGTCGCAGTCGAGAGTCCGCGCGTGTTCTGCGGGTCGGCTGCGGTCAGCTTTATCTTCGGCAGCGGGGAGAGCCCGGTGTACGTTCCGGTGTTCGGGTCGAGCTTGCCTTTCTCCGTTTTGCGCTGAGCCAAAGTTGTGCTCTCCGTCGCTTTTGTCGTCTGTGGCGCAGTCGTTGTCTCGTCGCGCTTCTGACCCGTCACCGGCGCGTTGCCGTGGGTGGCGTCCGTGCTGTCGTCAACTACTTTCGTTTTGCATGCGCACAGCGAGATAATGAGCATCAGCGCGAGCGCGAGGCTTAAAAATCTTCGTCTCTTCATTTAACACAGTCCTTTCACAGATATTCGTGATTATTGTGTGCCGAAAAAGGCGATTTTAATATCGAATGCGAAAACATTTTAATTTTGAATTATACCATTTTATATTATACCACAATAACCAATAAAATCAATTGAGAAGCCGCAAAATTCGACTCTTTGAGCCCTTCGGCTCATTGACACCGCGCGGGCGATAATATATAATTAAGTGTATTTGATTTTTCGGAGGTGCGTTTTAAGTATGGTCAGAGCAATTGTGGGTGCCAACTGGGGCGATGAGGGCAAAGGTAAGATTACCGATATGTTTGCCTCCCAGGCGGACATGGTCATTCGTTTTCAGGGCGGCGCCAATGCAGGACATACGATAATCAACGACTACGGCAAGTTCGCGCTCCATCTTCTGCCGTCAGGCGTGTGCCAGCCCGGCACGGTCAACATCATCGGCAACGGCGTGGCTCTCGATATCGAGAAGCTCGTCAAGGAGATCGAGCATGTCACTTCGGCAGGCGTGCCGCAGCCCAATATCCTCGTTTCCGAGCGCGCGCAGATCATGATGCCTTATCATGTTATGCTCGACACCTATGAGGAGGAGCGCCTCAAGGATAAAAAATTCGGCTCGACAAAGAGCGGTATCGCTCCGTTCTATTCGGACAAGTATGCGAAGATCGGCTTCCAGGTCTGTGAGCTGTTCGATGAGGAATATCTCAGAGAAAAGCTCGAAAGAGTCTGCGAAGTGAAGAATCTGCTGCTCGAGCATGTCTATCACAAGCCGACTCTCGATGTGGACGAGCTGTTCGACCACATGATGAAGCTTCGCGAGATGGTCAGACCCTATGTCGCGGACACCGGCAAGATCATCCGCCAGGCTGTCAAGGACGGCAAGAACATTCTTCTTGAGGGTCAGCTCGGCTCGCTCAAAGATCCCGATTTCGGTATCTATCCCATGGTCACATCGTCATCGACCCTCGCGGGCTTCGGCGCCGTCGGCGCAGGCATCGCGCCCTATGAGATAAAGGAGATAGTCACCGTCACCAAGGCTTATTCGAGCGCCGTCGGAGCGGGCGAATTCGTCAGCGAGATATTCGGCGAAGAGGCGGACAAGATGAGAAACCACGGCGGCGACGCCGGCGAATACGGCGCAACGACCGGCAGACCGCGCCGCATGGGCTGGTTTGACTGCGTCGCGACCCGCTACGGCTGCGAGGCTCAGGGCGCAACTCAGGTCGCGCTCACCGCGCTCGACTGCCTGTCGTATCTCGACGAGATAAAGCTCTGCGTCGGCTATGAGATAGACGGCGAAGTCACAAAGGACTTCCCTGTCACCTCGCGCCTGAAAAAGGCAAAGCCCGTCTATGTCACCATGCCCGGCTTCAAGTGCGACATCCGCGGCATAAGAGAATTCGACAAGCTTCCCAAGGAGGCTCAGGACTATGTCCTCTTCATCGAGAAGGAGATCGGCGTGCCGATAAAGCTCGTTTCCAACGGACCGAGAAGAGAAGAGATTATAGTCAGATAAAAAAGGGTGGATATCATGCAGGACAATCATGAGAAGGTTCTCGTGCTGGACTTCGGCGGCCAGTACAATCAGCTCATCGCGCGCCGCGTCAGAGAGCACAATGTCTACGCCGAGATAAAACCGTACAGCCGCATAACCGTCGACGAGATAAAGGCGGCGGGCTATGTCGGAATAATATTCACGGGCGGCCCCAATAGCGTCTATGACGAGAGCTCGCCCCACTATTCGCCCGAGATACTCGACGCGGGCATCCCCGTGCTCGGCATCTGCTACGGCGCTCAGCTTATCGCATATATGGCGGGCGGCGTTGTCAAAACGAGCGGCTCGAAGAGCGAATACGGCAAGATAGATATGACCCGCAGCAAGGACAGCCGACTGCTCAGAAATATCCCAGAGGATACGAGTGTCTGCTGGATGAGCCACACGGACTATATCAGCAACCCGCCCAAGGGCTACAAAGTGACTGCCGTCACGCGCGACTGCCCCTGCGCGGCGATGGAGAACGACGAGAAGAGAATCTACGCCGTTCAGTTCCATCCCGAGGTCATGCATACGCAGTACGGCGAGGAGATATTCAAAACATTCCTCTTTGATATCTGTGGATGTAAGGGCGACTGGGTCATGTCAAGCTTCGTCGAAGAGCAGGTAAAGCACCTGCGCGAGAAGATAGGCGACAAGACCGTGCTTTGCGCCATGTCCGGCGGAGTCGACAGCTCCGTTGCAGCCGTGCTTCTGCACAGAGCAGTCGGCAAGCAGCTGACCTGCGTTTTCGTTGACCACGGTCTGCTCAGAAAGAACGAGGGCGACGAGGTCGAGCACATCTTCCGCGAGCGCTTTGACATGAAGCTCGTCAGAGTCAACGCCCAGGAGCGTTTCCTCACCAAGCTCGCAGGCGTGACCGAGCCGGAGAAGAAGAGAAAAATTATCGGCGAGGAGTTTATCCGCGTCTTTGAAGACGAGAGCAAGAGGCTCGGCAGGATGAATTTCTTCGTTCAGGGCACAATATATCCCGATGTTATCGAGAGCGGCGTGGGCGACGCGGCGGTCATCAAGAGCCACCACAATGTCGGCGGACTGCCCGACCACATCGATTTCGATGAGCTCATCGAGCCTCTGCGCGACCTGTTTAAAGACGAGGTCCGCAAGGTCGGACTCGAGCTCGGCATCCCCGAGGATCTTGTCTGGCGTCAGCCGTTCCCGGGCCCCGGACTTGCCGTGCGTATCCTCGGCGACATCACCGAGGAGAAGCTCAATATTCTCAAGGATGCGGACGCTATCTTCCGCGAGGAAGTCAAAATCGCCGGCATCGACCGCGACATCAACCAGTATTTCGCGGTGCTCACCAACGTCCACAGCGTCGGCGTTATGGGCGACGCGAGAACCTACGACAGCCTTATTGCGCTGCGCGCAGTGACCACAGACGACTTCATGACCGCAGACTGGGCGCGCATCCCGTTTGATGTGCTCGCAAAGGTCTCAAACCGCATCACCAACGAGGTCAAGGGAGTCAATCGCGTAGTCTACGATGTCACTACAAAGCCCCCGGCAACGGTGGAATGGGAATAAAATTCACAAGGAGAACAAACTATGAGCAGTAATGTACGTCCCGAGTCCATGGAACGCATCACTACCCCCGAGCTTGCGAACAAGTTCATCGAAGAGCAGGTCGCTGCCGTACGCGAGCAGGTCGGCGGCAAGAGAGTCCTGCTGGCTCTGTCCGGCGGAGTTGACTCGTCCGTAGTCGCGGCGCTGCTTATCCGCGCGATAGGCAAGCAGCTGGTCTGCGTCCATGTCAACCACGGACTCATGCGCAAGGGCGAGAGCGAGCAGGTCATCGAGGTTTTCAGAAACCAGATGGACGCGAACCTCGTCTATATCGACGCTACCGACCGCTTCCTCGATCTTCTCGCCGGAGTCAGCGACCCCGAAAAGAAGAGAAAGATAATCGGCGGCGAGTTCATCAAGGTCTTTGACGAAGAGGCGTCGAAGCTTGAGGGCATCGAGTTCCTTGCACAGGGAACGATATATCCCGACATCCTCGAATCCCACGGCGTAAAGGCTCACCACAATGTAGGCGGCCTGCCGGAGGACATGAAAATGGAGCTTGTCGAGCCCGTAAAGCTGCTCTTCAAAGATGAAGTCCGTGTTGTCGGCGAGGCTCTCGGTCTGCCGCACAGCATGGTATACCGCCAGCCGTTCCCGGGTCCCGGACTCGGAGTACGCTGCCTCGGCGCGATAACGAGAGACCGCCTGAACGCCCTGAGAGAAGCCGACGCTATCCTCAGAGAGGAGTTCGACAAGAACGGCCTTGCCGGCAAGGTCTGGCAGTATTTCATCGCCGTGCCCGACTTCAAGAGCGTCGGCGTGCGCGACGGCAAGCGCTATGAGGGCTGGCCGGCAATCATCCGCGCGGTGAACACCACCGACGCCATGACCGCCACCATCGAGGAGATCCCCTACGCCCTCCTGCATCATATCACCGACCGCATCACCCATGAGGTCGAGGGTATCAACCGCGTCGTAATGGATCTCACCCCCAAGCCGATCGGAACGATTGAGTGGGAGTAATATCAAGAGTTGTGTAAACCCGCATAAACACTGGGTTTTATGCTCTCAAATTCCCGATTTGATAGCAAAATGATAGCAAACCATAAAACGACTTTATTCTAAGTGTTCTATCGGTTTGCAGGTACAATTATCTTAATACTATAAAAGGCATTACTGACTTTTGCAGTCGGTAATGCCTTTTGTTTTTAATAACATTTAAATAAATCTAACAATGCTTGTTCTAATGATTTTGATAAAACATCAATATTTACTGATTTATTTGTTGATAGTCTTTTTTCTCTGTTTAAACATATTTTTTCACATAAATATTTAGTTTCAGGAAGAGAAACTAAACTATACCTATACTTTACTATAGCTTCATCATTATACATAAAGATCCTCTCTATAGGATTTACTGAAATCATATCGATCAATGCCTTATCACCCGATGCAATTGATTGTAATTGAATTATATCGTCATTGGAACATATTGCCATTTCAGTCGGAATATTCCAGATATGAAATAAATCCCATGACATTCCCTCGATTTTTTTTAATATATCTTTTGCCGACGGAGTTACTTTTTGAAAAAAGTTTTTGACAGCGTTATTTTTCCCTTCAAAATAAAGAAATGCAATATACAAACCAGATTCCAAATATATTCCGAGTTCATTATTACAAAAATCTAATAATTGCTCCGTCTTATATGGTGCATTTTTCTTGCTACTAAATTTTAATATATACATTTTCAACAAAAAGCAATATAGTGTCTTGGCTCTTTTTTCAAAATCAATCTCGTTTCTTCTAGTTGATTTCATCAATCTAAATATTTCGTCAGCATCTATGTAATCATTGCTTATAGGAAATCTATCAGTTGTTGATATTCCACTAGATAATCTGCGTAAAACGCAATAATACAAAGTGCTCTTATAAACCTTTTCATCGTTTTTCATTCCTGAAGAATTTAAACTGTCCTCTAAAAAATATGGAATAGATGAAATATTGAGTTCCATGTTTATTATATATTCAATTAAATCGGATAAATCGGCGAAATCTTGTTTATTTTTCTTTTCGAAATACTTGGGCAATAATGAAACAATATTTGAATCTAAGTTAACAAAACTAGCAATTTTTAATGACTGAAAATCCGATGAGAATATACTAGGGTTTAGAACACCTAAATTTTGATAATTTGCAATTGGCTTAATTTGATATGTGTCATTTATATATTCTTCAAAGAATGTATTATTCTTTTTTTCAATTTGCTTTCCATCAAATAATAACACTATTGGTTTGTATTTAATTACAATATCCCTGTTAGATATAAAAGTATTGACTGGATCTATTGAGCTAATAACCGCTCCTGCAAAATTGTATATTTGTTTATCCCAGTTGTTCATATTTGTCACCTTTAATCTGAAAGAACATTACTTTTCCTTATGATAATTGAAAGCTACACTTTCGGGATAGTTATATCTCCAATTATCATATTCTTCTTTTGTGATTTCTCCGTTCTTAAGTTTTTCGGCTTGCTCCTGCCAAGCGGAAAACATATCGAACATTTTAAGATAGTTTGTTCCCATACCTTTATCAAGGCGTATGCAAAGCTCGTCATCAAGTTTATCAATACGGAAGCCATATAAATCTTCAAGTGTAAACAGCGTGTGCATTAAGCCGTTGTAACTGTCAATATCCGGCACAGTTAAAGCACTTGTTGATATGTCAAACACATTTGCAAGATTGTTTGTTAAATCAGCTTTAGGCGTTCTGCTGCCGGATTCATACTGTGCCATACGGATGTCAGCGGTTTTCTCCGGAAAGCCCACCTGCATACCAAGGTACTTCTGCGTCATACCTTTTAAATTTCTGAAAAATCTTATTCTTTCGCCGATAGCCATACTATAGCTCCTCTCACTTTACTGTTAAATATCATAGCATAACAAGTTAAGTAATGTCAAGTAACGCAAAACAAAAAAGCTTAATATTTTTGTGAAAGCCACTTGACATAACGGAATATGTTTAGTATAATCATTAAGCAAATAGCGTTAAGTCTATTTACAAACAACTGAATAGCCGTCATACATCACGATAATGGTGTATCCGCTCGGGCAAATCGGAATGCGGTCAGAAAGTTCTCCGACACTAAATAATTATGAAAATTAAGAATGAAAGGATGATGTTAATGTCAAA
>ERZ1027237.1322-NODE-1322-length-11828-cov-11.844475_pt1 | contig 11828 bp, 8 predicted proteins | sample MGYA00519264_ERZ1027237 | MGnify/ENA primary metagenome ERZ1027237 (study PRJEB26926, sample SAMN06164640) | human gut metagenome | biome: ENVO:00009003; feature: ENVO:2100002; material: ENVO:00002003 | host: Homo sapiens | place: USA | collected 2012 ...
GTACCTTTAGCAATAGCTTCTCTTCCTAATTGAGATCGCAGGTATAGCAATAGATATTCTGGTGTTATATGCTTTAAGTTGGTTACTTTGACGCAATTTTCGGTCAGATTAGCCTTATCCAAAGTTGAATCTACAATAGCTGTTAAACCGATTGTTCCAACAATCGAAATCAGAACATCTCCCGTAGAAACTATGTAACGGGAAATACTTTTTTGTGTTTCTTTGTCAACATATGCGTAATTAGGAGTAAGAGATGCAAACAGAGCATTATTTAAGTCTCGTACTCTAATATATGGATGAGCATTGGGTGTATCTGTAAGGTTGACACCTTTAGGTAATCGCTTACCGCCTTTCACATCTGCAATTTCGCCGAGATTAACGGTTGTGATAGCGTTGCTAAGGATTGATTGAAAAATTGCTTCTGCTTGCTGCTCTAAATTATTGTTTATAAGAATAGGAGGGTTAGAAGTGAATAGGTTTGATAATGAAGATAAGATAATATCTCAATTTCAGGAAGTCAACGACAATGAGGTTATGTTTGCAACTCAGTCTGAGACGATTGAAGCTGTTTATTCCTCAATTCATACAGAAGCCTTATGGAAAAACTGGATAAATAGTTCCGGCAAGTCTGACCCGCCACCTGATTACTATTTGCCAAAAGACGAGCTGATGATGGATGTTATGCGAGTTGACGACCACGCTTTTGTAAATAAAAAGGGAAAAATTCAAAATCCGACAAACGCCGGAGAAAGCAAGCTTTATAAAGAACTTAAAGAAAGCGGCATACAAGAAATCTACCCTAATGCAGAATTTATAGTTAATGCCAAAACACTTTTGCCGTCAGAGCAAGACCATAACTATTTGTTCTACAAGTCAAACTTTGAACGAATAGTTTCCGAACATATAAAAAAGCTTCCGCTTTACCAAAGCAACCACGTCGGTTACAAAACCGTTTTATTCGTTATGGATGAGTCCTCTGCGTATCTTCAATGTGAAAGCAATAAGCCGAATATGGATGAAGTACACGAAGGCGAAATGATAGCAGGAAAGCCGCATTTGTTCTTTTGGGATGAAAACTTTGTAAATGTCTTTTTACATAGCGGTATTGATTATTTGATTTGGTATGCACCATATAAACTGCTCAGAACTTCACAAGGAATTTTTGAACTTCCTAAGGTTGTGATGTTTGATTGTAAAACCGAAAACTACGATAATTTAATCAAGTATAACGAAGAAAGAATATGCAGCTCCGAGCTGTAAAATAAGGAGAAATGAAAATGCCGGGATTATATACCGAAGCTGATTATGAAAATTCAGTAATCGAGCTTTTCAGAAATGATTTGGGATACGAGTACGCATACGGACCCGATATAGAAAGGGACTTTTACAGTCCGTTATATGAGGAAGTTCTGCTTGACTCTCTGTACCGTTTGAACAGAGGGTTATCTGATGATGCCATTCAGGACGCATTATTCAAACTAAAGAATTTTGAAAACGGAGAACTGGTGCAGAAAAACGCCGTGTTTATGGACTATCTGCAAAACGGTATCCCGGTTAGATATTTTGCTGACGGTGAGGAGCGTTCCTCTATTGTCTATCTTGTTGACTATAAAAATCCCGACAACAACTCCTTTATCGTTGCTAATCAATGGACTTTTATTGAGAACAGCAATAAACGCCCTGATGTAATTCTCTTTTTGAACGGCTTGCCGGTTGTATTGGTTGAGTTGAAATCTCCGTCCCGTGAAGAAACGGATGCTTCCGAAGCGTACAGGCAGCTCCGTAACTATATGAAAGAAATCCCATCTATGTTCATTTATAACGCAATTTGTGTAATGAGCGACCAGCTGACCTCCAAAGCGGGTACGATCACCTCCGGTGAAGACCGCTTTATGGAGTGGAAAACAAAAGATGGCGACTATGAAAACACGCAGTATGCACAGTTTGATACTTTCTTTGAGGGTATGTTCCAAAAGGCACGACTGCTTGATATAATCAAAAACTTTATTTGCTTTTCTAACGAGGGTATCAACTCATTTAAGATACTTGCAGGGTATCATCAATACTTTGCGGTCAGAAAAGCGATTGAATCCACAAAGCACGCTACCGTTACCGACGGTAAGGGCGGTGTGTTTTGGCACACTCAAGGCAGCGGAAAGTCGCTGTCTATGGTGTTCTATGCTCATTTGTTGCAAGAAGCGTTGGACAGCCCGACGATTGTTGTTATTACAGACAGAAACGACCTTGACGACCAGCTTTACGGTCAGTTTGCAAAGTGCAAAGACTTTTTAAGGCAAGAGCCAATGCACGCCGAAAGCAGAGAAAATTTGAAATCTCTCCTTGCCGGCAGACAGGCAAATGGCATTATTTTTACCACTATGCAAAAGTTTGAGGAGTCTCACGAAGCGTTATCCGAACGCCACAATATCGTAGTTATGGCAGACGAAGCACACCGTGGACAATATGGACTGACCGAAGCCGTGGACGCTAAAACCGGTAAGGTTAAAATCGGTACGGCTCGTGTTATCCGCAACACCTTGCCTAACGCTACATATATCGGCTTTACAGGCACGCCTATTTCTTCTAAAGACCGCAGCACCCGTGAGGTGTTTGGTGACTATATCGACATTTACGATATGACTCAGGCTGTAGAGGACGGAGCAACCCGCCCGGTTTATTACGAAAGCCGTGTAATTAAGCTCAATCTCGATGAAGCAACGCTACGGATGATTGACACCGAGTATGATATTATGTCCGCCAATGCCGATGAAGAAGTTATCGAAAAGAGCAAGCGTGAACTCGGTCAGATGGAAGCAATCCTCGGCAATGATAACACCATCAATTCACTTGTAAGCGATATACTCGACCACTACGAGAACAACAGAGAAAACCTGTTGACAGGTAAAGCAATGATTGTTGCGTACTCTCGCCCTATCGCTATGAAAATTTACAAGCGTATTTTAGAGCTGCGCCCTGCTTGGACGGAAAAAGTTGCGGTTGTAATGACTTCCGGCAACAACGACCCGGAAGAATGGCGTGAGATAATCGGCAACAAGCACCACAAGGACGAGCTTGCAAAGAAATTCAAAGACAACAATAGTCCGCTTAAAATCGCAATCGTTGTAGATATGTGGCTCACAGGCTTTGATGTGCCGTCCCTTGCCACTATGTATGTTTACAAGCCTATGTCGGGACATAATCTAATGCAGGCTATTGCCCGTGTAAACCGTGTATTCCGTGACAAAGAGGGCGGTCTTGTTGTTGACTATGTGGGTATTGCAACAGCACTTAAAAAGGCTATGAACGATTACACCGCCCGTGATAAAAAGAATTACGGCGATACCGATGTTGCAAAGGTTGCATTCCCGAAATTCCAAGAGAAGCTGTCCGTTTGCCGTGATAAGTTCCACGGATTTGATTATTCTAAGTTCCAAACCGGCACAGACCTTGAAAGGTCTAAGACTATTAGTGGCGCTGTCAACTTCATTATGGGCAGAGAAAAAATTGACGATAAGGACTCGTTCGTAAAAGAAGCGCTTATGCTTCATCAGGCATTGTCCCTCTGCTCCTCTATGGTTGATGAGGACGACCGTATCGAAGCAGCGTTCTTTGAGTCTGTGCGTGTACTTGTTTTAAGGCTTGCCAATACAGGTGTCGGCAAAAAAATATCCTTGCCCGAAATGAACGCAAGGATTAACGAACTCTTAAAACAGAGTATCAAGAGTGAAGGTGTTATCAACCTTTTCTCGGACATTAAAGAAGAATTCTCCCTCTTTGACCCGAAGTTTCTGCAAGAAGTTGCGAATATGAAAGAAAAGAACCTTGCTGTCGAGCTTTTGAAAAAGTTGATTGCAGAGCAGGTTTCTGTTTACCGCAGGACAAATGTGGTTAAATCCGAAAAGTTCAGCGAGATTATGCAGCGTTCGCTTAATGCATATTTGAACGGTATGCTGACCAATGAAGAAGTCATTGAAGAAATGCTAAAACTTGCAAAGCAGATTGCGGCAGCGCAAAAAGAGGGCGACCAACTCGGACTTACAGCCGATGAGCTTGCATTCTACGATGCCCTTACAAAGCCGCAGGCAATCAAAGACTTCTACGAAAATGACGAACTTATAGCCATTACAAAAGAGCTTGCAGATACTCTCCGCAGAAATAAAACGATTGACTGGCAAAAGCGTGAGTCTGCAAGAGCAAAAATGCGTATGCTCATTAAGAAACTTTTGAAAAAGCATAAGTACCCACCGGAGGGTATGGACGACGCAGTTCAAACGGTTATGACCCAATGCGAACTTTGGACGGATAATATGATGGAAGAGTAGGTTGATGGAGAATAAATATGGACAAGAGATTTCAATGGACAGAATTTTATATGGAGTTGGCTTCTGCCCTACTTCCTTACAAAAACAATAGAAGTGACTTGATTGCTAAACTCAAAACTATCTTTGCTGATGCCGGAATGAATTTTCCGTTTAAGGAAAGAGGAAAAGAAGTATATGAGGACATCTGCCCGTTTACCGTTTTCGGCTCGTTTAATAAGGGCATAACAAATGCAAATCGTATTGCTTTGTTGGAACAGTTCGCAAAGCAATTTTCGATTAAGGCTGCTGTGCCGACAGAGTTTGACGGTATTCCGGTAGTAATGAATTTAAGTGCATGGTTCTTTGCGTATAAAGAAAATCGTGGAGAACACGACATAGATAACCTTTGGGATTTGCTTGAAAAAGCAATAGCATATTCCGATGAAGCCTCTACAGATAATAAAAATGCTTTCATTGCTGCCTATGACACAGTTACAAAGCAGAAAATGATTAAGTGGAATATTACGATGGGACTTTATTGGGCAAGACCATATACATTCATCAATTTGGACTCTACCAACAGAGCCTTTATTACGGATGTGGACAATATGCCCCATTATTTCACAACCATATTCTCTGATATAAATAAAGGATTACCCAACGGAAGAAACTATTTGTTTATGTGCGAGCAGGCAAAGAACGCTCTTAATCAGAAAGAATATGAGTATCACAGTTTCCCCGAACTGTCTTATTATGCTTGGAAAAGTAACCAATCGGGCAAAACAGAAGAAACCACGACAACCACAGTTGATTCAAATATAAAAGAAACGAATTATTGGATTTACTCTCCCGGTGACAACGCTTCAATGTGGGACGAGTTCTATAAATTCAGCATAATGGGTATCGGTTGGGACGATGTTACAGACCTTAAAGGATTTTCTTCAAAAGAGGAAATCAAAGAGTATATGAAAAAGGTTTACGACCCAAGTTATTCCTACAAAAACAACGCTCATTGCCTTTGGCAGTTTGCAAATGAAATTAAAGTTGGCGATGTGATTTTCGTCAAAAAAGGAATGCATAAAATTATCGGAAAAGGCATTGTAACATCCGATTATATCTATGATACCTCAAGAAGCACATACAAGCACATTAGAAAAGTTGACTGGCAAAACAAAGGCGAATGGGAACATCCCGGTCAGGCAGTTATGAAAACGCTTACCAACATATCGGCTTATCCCGATTATGTTCAAAAGCTGCTTGCTCTGTTTGCGGAAGATACTTCTGAGGAAGTATCGGAACAAAAGGAAATCAAGTATCCGTTGTATTCAAAAGATGATTTCCTGAATGAAGTCTATATGGATGAGGATACATATAACACGCTTACGGAATTGCTTGAAGCAAAATACAATGTTATTCTGCAAGGCGCACCCGGCGTAGGTAAGACTTTTGCGGCAAAGAGGCTTGCTTACTCTATTATGGGACAGAAAGACACCAGCCGTGTAGCAATGGTACAGTTTCATCAAAGCTACTCTTACGAAGACTTCATTCAAGGATACAGACCGTCAAAAGACGGCTTTGAACTTGAAAACGGGACATTCTATAAGTTTTGCAAAGAAGCGGAAGAAGATAATGAACGCCCCTATTTCTTTATTATTGATGAAATCAACCGTGGTAATTTGAGCAAAATTCTCGGTGAACTTATGATGTTAATCGAGAAAGATAAACGTGGCGAAAAAATCAAACTGCTTTATTCTAATGAATGGTTTACTGTACCTCAGAATGTCAGAATTATAGGTATGATGAACACCGCTGACAGAAGCCTTGCATTAATGGATTATGCGTTGAGAAGAAGATTTGCTTTCTTTGATTTCGCACCAGCGTTTCCTTCGGAAGGCTTCAAGAACTATTTGGCGGAAAAGAATTCTCCAAAATTAGAAAGCCTAATAACTGCTGTCGAGTCATTAAATAACACTATTTCTGCTGATGAGTCATTGGGAGATGGTTTCAGAATCGGTCACAGCTATTTCTGTACCGATGGAGAAATTACTGATGAATGGCTCAAATCCGTTGTGGAATATGAAGTAATACCGCTTATCAAAGAATATTGGTTTGACGAGCCGACAAAAGTTAGAGATTGGTCTGCTACTTTAAGGAGTGCAATTAAATGATTCGCATACAGAACATATACTATATGCTTTCCTATGCGTTTCAGGTTCTCAACGAAGATGGCTATAAGCAGGTTGCTACCGAAGAATTTGAAAATGCAGCCGAACTATGTGCTGCCATATTGATAAAAGGTGTTTCTTCTCAGCTAAAACGAGGATTGGGCAAAGAGTATATTGTTCAAACGGAGGAATTATCTTCATTAAGGGGTAAAATTGATATTTCTGCTTCGGTAAAAGAGCAAACTATGCTGAGAAAACGCCTTGTCTGCAACTATGATGAGTTTTCGGTCAATTCATATATGAATAGAATTATCCGAACAACAATGGACACGCTCGTAAGAAGCAATATCAGCAAGGATAGAAAAAAGCAACTTCGTAAACTCCTCATTTATTTTGCAGAAGTCGAACCTTTGAATCGTGAGAGCATAAATTGGAAGCTTCAATTTAATAAGAATAATCAAACCTATCAGATGTTGATTTCGATTTGTTATCTGATACTCAAAGGCTTGCTTCAAACAACTTCTGACGGAAGCACAAAGTTAATGGACTTCCTTGATGAGCAGCGTATGTGCAGGCTTTATGAGAAGTTCATTCTTGAATACTACCGTAAGGAACACCCTGAAATTCGGGCGTCAGCGTCTCAAATTCCTTGGGATACCGACGATGATTACAGAGAAATGCTCCCTGTTATGCAAAGCGATATTATGCTTAAAAGCGGAGATAAAACTTTGGTAATTGATGCAAAATACTATGCTCATACCACGCAAAGTCAGTACAATACAAATACGCTGCATTCTGGAAATTTGTATCAGATATTTACTTATGTGAAAAATCTTGATACAAGCAACTCCGGTAATGTTGCTGGAATGTTATTATATGCCAAAACGGATGAGATTGTGTTGCCAAATAATGATTATAAAATGGGTGGAAATCAAATATCAGTAAAAACACTGGATTTGGACTGTGAATTTGCAGAAATAAAGAGGCAGTTAGATGATATAGTACAAAGATATTTTGACTGTTCCTAATTATGGGCAGGATATTCGCAAAATTTACAAGGTCTGTTATGAAATTAAAATAACAGACCAAAAAGAGGTATGAATATGGGCGAGATTGTAAAAATGGATAATGGGAAAGACAATGAGATAATGGCAATGATGAACGATGCATCGTTGTGTCCTCTGTTAGAGGAAACAAAAGTTGGTGTTTCCAATTACACAAAATTACCAGTAACAAGATTGGCAGCTATGGGAACAGCGTTTCAACCATTGACAACTGCTGTGCAAACCGCAGTAACCGGAGCTGGTGGAAGTGGATTGTACTATGTTAATACAGCCGGAAAAACAATGTTTCAGATGAAGGAAACGGGCAATTTTATCGGTTCTCTGAAAACCTCAGCAGGTTTGGTTGGCGGAGGACAGGCTCAGATGATGCCGCTTGCTTTTGACCCAACAATGCTATTTATGGCGGTTGCACTTGCGAATATTGATAAAAAACTGGATTCTATAAAAGAAATGCAGCAGGAAATGATGGATTTTCTTGTTCAGAAGGAAAAGGCTGAATTAAAAGGAAATCTTACATTTCTGTATGACGTGTTCAATAATTACAAGTATAACTGGAATAATGAGATGTATAAGAATAGCAATCATACAATGGTGCTTGCCATAAAAAAAGAAGCAGAAGCAAAGATAGTATTTTACCGTGAACAGATAATTGCCAAAGTAAATAAGAAATCTTTGATTCATAGTGACAAGACGGTAAACAAGCAGTTGCAGGCGGTACAAGACCAATTTAAAGATTACCAGCTTGCATTATATACACTTGCATTCTCCTCATTCCTAGATGTAATGCTTGTGGGAAATTATGACAAAGAGTATTTGTCTGGTATTTCAGAAAAATTGGATGATTATTCGATGAAATACAGAGAACTTTATACGCAGTGCTATGAAGAAATATCTGGATATTCTTCTACTTCCATACAATCCTCTTTGCTGAAAGGATTATCAAAGACAACGAAAGCAGTCGGCAAGATTGTAGAGCGGATACCAGTTGTTGGAGATACGCAGGCTGATGAAACGCTCATTGCAGCAGGGGAAAAGCTTGGCGACATAGGAACAGAAAAAATTCGTAAACAGATGCGGCAGTTGATTGAACGACAGAGTAACTTTGTCCGTCCGTTTATTGATAATATTGATACTGTAAATCGACTGAATAATAATCCGGTACAGTTATTAGTAGACAAGGACAATCTTTATATTGCAACGATAGTATAATTTACTCGAAGAAATATTTAGAAGGGGGCATAGAATGATGACAAAGCAAAAGACCTATATCGCAATTGACCTTAAATCATTCTATGCTTCTGTGGAGTGTAAAGAACGAAATCGTGACCCATTGACAACAAATCTTGTGGTTGCAGATAAGAGCAGGACAGAGAAAACAATCTGCCTTGCGGTATCTCCGTCATTGAAAAGTAATGGGATACCCGGCAGACCACGCTTGTTTGAGGTCGTGCAAAAGGTAAAAGAAGTTAATAATACACGAAGGTGGAAAGCACCAAATCATACATTTGAGGGTTCGTCTGATGACAGTACAGAATTAAATGCGAATCCGGCATTAGAGATTGATTATATCGTTGCACCACCTCGTATGGCATACTATTTGGAGTACAGTACCAAGATTTACAGTGTTTACTTGAAATACATAGCTCCGGAAGATATTTTCCCTTACTCGATTGATGAAGTATTTATAGATGCAACAAAGTATCTGAATACCTATCAGATGACCGCAAGGGAACTTACTATGACGATGATACAGGATGTTTTGAAAACGACTGGAATCACAGCAACAGCCGGAATCGGCACGAATATGTACTTGTGTAAGATTGCGATGGATATTGTGGCAAAGCATATTGAGCCGGATAAGGACGGTGTGCGAATTGCTGAATTGGATGAAATGTCTTACCGCAGACAGCTATGGAATCACAGACCGCTTACAGATTTCTGGAGAGTAGGTAAAGGTTATGCAAAGAAATTGGAAGAACATGGACTGTTTACTATGGGAGATATTGCAAGATGTTCCATCGGAAAGTCGAATGAACTGTATAACGAAGAACTGCTCTATAAGTTGTTTGGAATCAATGCGGAATTGCTAATTGACCATGCTTGGGGATATGAGCCTTGCACTATGGAGAATGTCAAATCATATAAGCCGGAAACCAACAGCGTAAGTTCTGGGCAGGTACTTCACTGCCCGTATGATTTTGATAAAGCAAAATTAGTTGTAAAAGAAATGACTGACCTTATGGTACTCGATTTAGTAGACAAGGGACTTGTTACTGACCAGATTGTATTGACGATAGGGTATGATATAGAAAATCTGACAGACCCAGACCAAAGCAGAAAATACAAGGGAGATGTCACAATTGATAGATATGGAAGAAGAGTTCCTAAACACGCTCACGGAACAACAAACCTGAAAAGGCAGACATCATCAACAATGCTGATAACTGATGCTGTGATGGAACTGTATGACAGAATCGTGGATGAAAATCTGCTTATCAGAAGAATTAACATTACAGCGAACAGACTTGTAGACGAGAACTCAGCAAAGAAAGAAGAGAAGTATGAGCAGCTTGACCTTTTTACGGATTATAAGGCAAAAGAGCAGGAGCAAGTCAAAGAAGAAGCGGCTTTAGAGCGTGAAAAGCGTATGCAGCAGACAATGCTTACGATAAAAAAGAAGTTTGGGAAGAATGCCATCTTGAAAGGAATGAATCTTCAGGAGGGAGCGACAGCCAAAGACCGTAATGAACAGATAGGTGGACACAAGGCATAAAAAAAATAAAGTATAGGATTAAGGAAACAAAATATGAGATGGATATATGAACTTTCGTGGCTATGGAAGTCAATAGGGATATTTATTCTTATCGTTGCCATATGTGAGTGGTGTGCAGCTTTGATTTACAAAAAAATGAAGAAGCATTACGGAATGAAAGCTGTAATATGCGTTGCATTCGTAGCGGCTATTCTATCTGCCATTTGCATTTTTATGCTCGCACAGACCCCTATGCCACTGTAATGGAGGGCGATTATGGAGAATCAAGACAATCACAGATATGATGATATTATCAATTTGCCAAATCCAACTTCAAAGAAACACCCTCGTATGTCCCTTTATGACAGAGCAGCACAGTTTTCGCCTTTTGCGGCACTTACTGGACACGAAGCAGCTATTAAGGAAACTGCAAGACAGACGGATGAAAAATTGATGCTGAGTGATGAAGTCATAGCAGAATTGAATGAAAAGTTAAATCTGATTGCTGAAACCATCGGTACACAACAAAGGGTTAGAATCACTTATTTCGTACCGGATAATAAAAAAGCTGGGGGAGCATACATTACCTGCTCCGGTTACGTAAAGAAGTTTGATGAATATGAACATACAGTTATTATGGAAGATAAGACAGTCATTCCGATTGAGCAGATAAGTGATATAGATGGAGAAATGTTTGGAGATATGTATTAGTAGTTGGAAAGGACAACAATGGAAACAAAGCCAAGGATTTTATACCTACAAAAGATTTTACTGGAAAGAACCGATGAAGAAAATCCTCTTTCCACAACACAGTTAATCAATATATTGAATGATGAATACGGAATATCTGCACATAGAACGACGGTTACAAAAGACATTGCAGCACTTCAGGAGTTTGGAATGGACATTGTTACTATCCATTCTACTCAGAGCAAATACTTTGTAGCCAGTCGTAAGTTTGAATTGCCGGAATTAAAACTGCTGATAGATGCAGTGGAGTCATCGAAGTTCATTACAAAGAAGAAAAGCGAAACTCTGATTGAGAAGATACATACGATGACCAGTCCGGGGCAGGTGGCAAAGCTGAAGCGTAATAACTATGTGGTCAATCGCATTAAGCCGGATAATGAGCAGATATATTACATTATTGACGCTATAAACGACGCCATCAATGCAGGCAAGCAGATTTCTTTTCAGTATTATGATTATACTGGATTAAAGAAAAAGGTTCTGAAGAACAAGGGCGAAGTGTATAAGCTCAGTCCGTATAAACTTCTCTGGTGTGGGGACTATTATTATGTTCTCGGATATTCAGAGAAGAAAAGCAAGGTTATCAATTTCAGGGTAGACCGTATTGCTTCCAAGCCGGAGATATTGGATAAAGATATTGTTCCTATGCCCGATGATTTTGATATTGAGAATTACACAAAGGAAGTATTCTTTATGTTCTCAGGCGAGAAAGTCCTTGTAGATTTACGGTGTGATAACAGTCTGATGAAAACAATGGTTGACCGTTTCGGAGAAGATGTGACAACCCTTGCGTATG
>ERZ1027237.1333-NODE-1333-length-11798-cov-6.019416_pt1 | contig 11798 bp, 10 predicted proteins | sample MGYA00519264_ERZ1027237 | MGnify/ENA primary metagenome ERZ1027237 (study PRJEB26926, sample SAMN06164640) | human gut metagenome | biome: ENVO:00009003; feature: ENVO:2100002; material: ENVO:00002003 | host: Homo sapiens | place: USA | collected 2012 ...
GCGGGAAACGATTTGTCCTGTCATAACGTTTTATCAGTGAAAGCGCTTTTCGATCACACAACAAAGACCTGCTAAGAAAAGTCAAGTAGAAATTTCAAGGCAATGCAGCTTGTAAAAATGCCGCACCAAACCAAGCCGCTTTGCATCTCAAAATGAAACGGCGGCCAGCCAATGGCTTTATGACGAAGATCAGGCGGTGTGTTCCAGTGACTCCAGATAGGCTTTTACAGTGGCGTAGTAGATCCGCAGAAACTTGTTGGCGGAAGCCATCATGTAGACGCGGTAGGGCTTGCCCTCGGCGCGTTTCCTGTCCATGAACTGGTAGACCGGTTCATCCAGCGGTGCGGTCTGCAAATAGACGCTCATAACAAGAAAGAGTGTCCGCCGTAAAGACGATGCACCAATTTTGCTCATGGATTTGTGCCTGCCGGTCACATCGCCGGAATCATTTGGCGGAGCATCCAGCCCAGCGTAGGCTACGAGCGCTTTCTTGGAATAAAAGCGGCGCACATCCCCGATTTCAGCTATGAGCTGCGGGCCGAGCGTCGGGCCTACGTCGAACAGATCCATGACAACGGGATATTCCGGCAGCACGGAAGCCAATGATTGCATTTCCTGCTTGAGAGCCGCAAGCGCGGTAGAAGTCGCCCTAAGTTGGGATACAGCCTGTTTCACGAGCAGTTTCGTTGTTTCGGATTTTGGCATGACGCCAATATGTCCGCTGGCTTCGGCGTAAATTGTGTGCGCCTTTGCTTCCCTGAAGTTGTAGCCGTGCTTCCTGCACCAACGCAGGTATTTGCTTGTGAAAGCTCTTTCGGATTTCTCGCTGGCGCAGCGGCAATGCCAGAATTCAGCCACAAAATCCACCCACTTTTCACTCCCATCCCCACGGATCGGGCTTGAAAACAGACGGTTGGCGTTTGGAAACACCGTATCCAGCAGCGAGATCAAATTGTTCTTCAGAACCGTCTGCACCTTGGAATACTGCCGGTACTGGCGGTAGCAGTTCTTCAGCAGCAGCCGGGTATCTTCCTCTGGGATATACCTCGGCAAAGTAAGCCAGCGGTCAAGGCCATAGTTAGCCAGTTTGACAGCATCCTTCCTATCGGTTTTGACACGCCGTAATTCGTTGTTCCCGTAGCCGTGCACCAGCTTTGCATTGATGACGGAAACATATAACCCTGCGTTGTGGAGCAGCTTTGCCACCGACGCATGGTAATTTCCTGTGGCCTCCATGACCACGCGAGTCTCACCGTCCAGACTTTTGAGCTGCTTTGCCAGCTTGCTCAGTTCACTGCCGGTGTGACGGACTTCAAAGGGTGAGATGACGACCTCTCCAAAGGGACGCATGACGGCAATTGTGCTCCTGCCTTTGGAAATGTCGATGCCAACAGAGTTCATTTGCATTCCTCCAACACGAATTTGCAACCGGAATCCATCTTTTTCTCATTGCCGATTCAATCTATTGGGTGACGCGAACTCCAAGGCTCAACCTGCTCAAATCGAACGCTGCAATAAGGGGATGGCTGACAGTCTTTGTTACGGACATAGAAGCCCAAGGAGGCATTGGTCAGCCAGTTGCTCCCCTTATTGTAGCTTAGGCATGAGATGGAAAGAAAGCCGGACTGGCTGCCCGGCTTTCCTGTCCAAATTTATTGTAATAGGAGGCATTGCATGACGGAAGCACAGCTCAGCAATGCCATGGATGCTTATGGCTCCACGGTTTACAGGCTGGCCCTGACCCGGATGCAGAATATCGCCGACGCGGAGGACGTGTATCAGGAGGTGTTCCTCCGGCTGTGGAAGCAGGCGGCGGAGGACTGGGACGGAGACCGCGCCAAGGCATGGCTTATCCGCACAACGCTGAACCGCTGCGCGGATCTGCACCGGTTCCATTTGCGGCGGCCGGTACTTTCTTTCGCGGAGATACCGGATCTGGCGCAGCCGGAGGACGAGAGCCGGGAACTGTGGGAAGCGGTGAGCCGCCTGCCGGAAAAGGCCCGGACGGCGGTGCATCTTTATTACGCCGAGGGGTATTCGGCGGAGGAGATCAGCCAACTGATGCACATTCCCGCCGCCACGGTCCGAACCCGGCTCCACCGGGCCCGCAAGCAGTTGAAAGAACTTCTGGGAGGTATTGACGATGAAACGTGCGTATCACGATCTGATGGAACAAATTTCGGTCCCCAGCGGGCTGAATGACCGGGTGCTGCAAGCAGTCCGGCAGGAGGCGGCCGGTGTCGGAACGCGGTGGAAACGGACAGCGCTGCGGGCGGCGGTGTGCGCTGCCTGTGCGCTGGCTCTGGTGCTGGGGACGGTGCGGCTTGCGCCCCGTTCGGCAGAGGAACCCGGACTGCCCCAGCTTACCTACAGCTTTGGCCTGACGGCCTATGCCGCCGACATCGGGGAGACCATCGTCCCCAATGCCAACGGCGGGTTGGCGCTGCGCAGCGGCACCGGGATCTGGGATCCACTGCAGGGGTATTTTACCGGCTGCCTGTTTCAGGTGACCGGAGAAAATCTTCAAAAGGTGACTTTGTCTGTGGACCGGGGCGGACTGTACCGCAGCGAGACCCGAAAGGCTTTGTCTAATGATGAGGTGCAGGCACTCTGGCAGGCGGAAGAGAACGGGGAACTGGTGTGCAGCGTCTATGGCGCAGACGAGGGCGCGCCCATGAATGCTGATGTCATGACGGCTTTGGGCAGCGATGTGACCGTGGACTATGATTCTTCGGCCAGCTATGGCTTCTGGGTGCCCCCGGAGGAGCTGCCAACGGCGAGCGATGACATGAAGCAGGATGCGTGGGACAGCATCGACACCTTTAACGGAGCGCATCTGACGGTGGAGGCCACTTTCCTGGACGGCAAAACAGAAAGTCGGACCTACACCCTCTCCACCGGCCGTCTGCGGCTGGATCGGTATGAAAACGGGACATGGACGGTCCTGCCCCAGCTGGCCGGGGACGAGGAGGCGTACGTTTACGGCATTTATGCCGTCAGCGAAGAGGAGAGCCGCTGGTTTCAATGGCCGGTGGAGGGCAGCAATACCATCAGCCTCAGCAACCCCTTCGGAGCCAGATGGAATCCCGGCGGACAGGGGAAAACCGTCCACAATGGGATCGACATTCCAGCCGAACGGGGAACCCCGGTGCTGGCGGCGGCGGACGGCACCGTGACGGAGACCGGCTTTGACACGGAACGCGGGAATTACCTGATGATCGACCACGGCGATGGACTCACCACACTGTACGCCGCGTGCAGCAAGGTGGATGTGAACGAGGGTGATCCTGTAAAGGCGGGGACGCCGATCGCCGCCATAGGCAGCACAGGAAGGTCCACCGGTCCGCACCTTCATTTTGAGGTCCGGCAGGACGGTGTTCCTCAGAATCCCACGGCCTATTTCGACGCGGACGTTCGATCGACCCTGCGGATGGGATAAATGAACAGTGCCCACGGCGAAAGCCGTGGGCGCTGAGGCTGTCGATAAAGTGATAAATTTTCCGCGACGGTAAGGAAGGGTGTGCGCGGGAAACCCAAGAAGGGTGTCCCGCGCCATTAAAATCCTAAGTTTTCAGAACTTTTATGAAGTTCTGAAAACTTGCTCAGCGGGGAGAAAAGACTTTTTCGACACGCTGAGTGCCCACGGCGAAAGCCGTGGGCGCTGAGGCTTTTATTCGGCTTCCGCGTAGATCCCGCCTTCACCAGCCCACCACATGGCATCATACAACTGCTCAAGATCGGCGCAGGAGCCGGCGTAATCCTTCACATCGTCATAGAGGGGACAGGGCTTGCCGTGGGAAAACCGCTCATTGTAGTCGGCGACGATCTGAGGCAGGTCTTGGTTCAATTCCTCCACCGTCAGCACACGGGACCAAGGCTGGCCGTTTTCGTCCCGGAACGCACATTCTATCTCGTCCAGATTGCCGATGATTGCCAGCACCGCCGCCATGTCCTGATAGAGGCCCGTTTCAGATAGCCTTATTCCACCAGGTGTGTGGGGAGCGGAGAAATTCAGCGTCAGGCGGTAGGGCTGGGTAGAGGTTTGCAATTCTATGGTGTAATCACCGATCCAGTCGAATCGCCCGGCACTGAGTACCTGTCCCACGGCGGGGGCGTTCCCCACATAGAGGGTTTGGGCCTGATAGATTCTGTCGATCTGCGGCGAGATCTCGACACCACCCTGCCAGATCAGTTGATCGGCCACCCAAACTTCCCGCACACCATCCAGCGAAATATGCTCCCAATGGTCGGAGACATCATGAAGGAATGACGGCAGGATCTGCCTTGCGCTGACACGAACGATGCCGTTTTTGTTTTCCACCATCCAGTGACTGTAGGCAATATCAGACCATTCGGAATAGAAATGCAGATCCAGCTGCCCCGGCACATTTGTGTGAGCCGTCCAGTTGAGATTCTCCCAGTAGTCCCAGTTGGCAGGCTCCCCGATGAGGAACAGCTTGGCCGCGATCCCCAGTGTCAAAACCAGCACCGTGACGGCAACTGCCGCCGCCACACGCCGCCAGCCCCGGCGCTTTACTTTTTTCAGATAGTCTACCTCTTTTGCGTCCTCCGGGGCCGCCTGCTCCGGCGCGCCTGCCAGCGCCGTCCGAAGCTGGGCACAGTCCGAGCACCCGGACAGATGACGCTCCACCGCTGTATTGCTCTCTGGGGAGGTGAGGCCCTCCACATAGGAGGGGAGCAAATCCCGCACCACACCGCAGGTTAGATCATTTTTCATCGTCGCAGCCTCCTTGCTTCAATCGTTCCTTGCCCCGGTAAAAGGTCACTCTGGCCCAGGTCTCCGTTTTGCCTAAAACGTCTCCAATCTCCCGGAAGGACAGTCCACCGAAGGCCCGGAGGTAGACCACCTCCCGCCCCGGCTCCGGTAATTCATGGACCCGCCGCAGCAGATCTAACTGCCCGGAACGGCTGACGGCCTCCTCCTCGGCGGAGGGCACCAGCGGCAGCTCTGCTTCCTCAGGAAGCTCCGTTTCCTGGTTGGCCTTCCGCAAATGCTGATACCACAGGTGCTTGGCGATCTGGCACAGCCAGACGGACACCTTGCAGCTGCCGTCAAACCGGTCGATGGACCGCACTGCCTGATAAAAAGTCTCTTGGGTCAGTTCCTCCGCCGTCTGGGGGTCCCGGCATTGGGAGAGCAGAAATTTGTAGACCGTCTGCGCGTGCTGGCGGTAGACGGTATCCAGATCCTTCACGGAGTTTCTCCCCCTTTCAGCGGTGTTTTCATCTGCTATATCCGTTTGGGGCGCGGTTCGTTACAGCGTTGGAAAAAGATTTTGAAAAAAAGGGGCCATACGGCTCCTTTTGCGATGCTCAGAAGGTTTCAGACTGGACCAGTTCCTCGTAGGAACGGATGTAATAGTCGCACAGACGCTGAATCTCCGGTTGATCCTGCTCCGCCGTGGCCTCATAGACCCCGGCCACCCGGAAGCCTGCTGCCTTGGCGGTGCGGATGGCGTGGAGGGCGTCCTCAAATACCACGGTGTCCCGCTTGTTGGACTGGAGCCGCCGCATGGCCATCTCGTAGATGTCGGCGCTTTCAGATTTGTGATTTCCCGCGTCGGCGGAGGTGACGATCCCCCGGAAATAGTGGTCGATGCCTGCCGTTTTCAGGGCCTTTTCCGTCAGCCGCCGATGGGTGGCGGTGGCCACATACATCCATACGCCCTCCATTTTCAAAATGGAGAGAAATTTTTCCAGACCCGGCTTGGGCCGGACCTGGCTGGAATAGAATGTCTCCATCCGCTGAATGATCTGGTCGATGATCTCCTGCTGGGACCACGGCAGACCGCAGACCTCCCGCAGATAGGGGATCACGTCGCAGTCCGCTAAGGTGTGGAGCATCCGGTCCTGCTCCGGTGTGGCGGAGATGCCCGCCTCCTTTAAGAACGTGGGCCCCAGCTCCCGCCAGGTGGGCATGGAGTCCAGCAGGGTCCCGTCCATATCAAAAATCGCGCTTTGTAACCGCATTGATGACCTCGATCTCCGTAAATTTTGAAACTTACAGCATATGCGCCGATAGAGCGCAGGTGAAAAAACTGGTATTTTATTGTTCGTTACTGCCGATCCAATAGCACCCTGCACCTATGATAGCAGCTAAAAATTCAATTGCCTTGAGATATATATCATAGCTATGCCAACCAATGATAAAACCAGATAATATATAAATCACTGCAAATACAACTACCGAAATAACCGCCCGCTTTATTTTGCTTTTCATCAAAGAGATCTCCTTTAAAATTCAGATTATGTTTGTCGAGGCATCTCTGGGGGACTTCCCTTGCCCGCGCGGGGCAAGGGACTTTTTTGCCTGACGAATGATACTCTGATGAAGATACTTTGTGTCCCGCATGGAAAAATTGAAATCATTTTTGTCAGGACATGTGCCTGACAAAAATACTTTGATCTAAGTGCCTTGGGCACGTTCACCAGTCCGCAGACTGGTGGGAGGTGGTTAGGAGGGGGACAAGTCCCCCTCCTAAGTAATCAGCACAGTTTGGAACCCGCCGGGATCTGATCGTCCAGCATGATGAGGTTCAGCTTTTCCTCGCCCTTTTCCGTGTGGACGGCGGAAAGCAGCATACCGTTGCTCTCCAAACCCATCATCTTCCGGGGCGGCAGATTCACGATGGCGGCCAGGGTCTTGCCCACCAGTTCCTCCGGCTCATAGAACTTGTGGACACCGGAGAGGATCTGCCGGTCGGTGCCGGTGCCGTCATCCAGCGTGAAGCGCAGCAGCTTGTCAGACTTTTTCACGGCTTCGCAGGCCTTGACCTTCACCACCCGGAAATCGGATTTGCAGAAGGTGTCGAAGTCCACCGTTTCGGTGAGCTGAGGCTCCACCTCCACGTCAGGCTGCTCTGCCTTCTTAGCGGCGGCTTCGGCGGCTTCCAGGTCCGCAAGAGCCTTGTCCAGATCCAGACGGGGGAACAGGTTTTCACCCTTGACCACGGCAGCGGTCTCAGGCAGCTCGCCCCAGAGGTCCGCAGACTCCCAGGTCCGGGCCTCCGCACCTACGCCGATCTGGGCGAAGAGCTTTTCCATGCTCTCCGGCATGAAGGGGGTCAGCAGGATACCGCAGATGCGGGTGGCTTCCAGCAGGTTATAGAGCACATGAGCCAGCCGGGCACCGCTGGCTTCCATATCCTTGGCCAGTGCCCAAGGGGCGTTCTCGTCGATATACTTGTTAGCCCGCTGGATCAGCTTGAAGGTCTCAGACAGGGCGTTGTGAGGGGCGAAGGTGTCCATCTCGTGAGCGTAGGCCTTTTTCAGACCGGCGGCCTGTGCCACCAGCTGGGCATCGTACAGCACGGGGTCCACAGTGTCGCCGCTGGCGGCCAGCTCCACGCTGCTGCCCATGCGGACCATGGCAGCCAGCTGCTTCTCATCTTCCGTGGCACCGCAGCCTGCAGGCAGGGAGCCGCCGAAGTACTTGTTCACCATGGCGGTGGTGCGGCTGAGGAGGTTGCCCAGATCGTTGGCCAGATCGGTATTGATGGTCTGGATCAGCAGCTCATTGGAGAAGTTGCCATCGGAGCCGAAGGGGAAGGTCCGCATCAGGAAGAAGCGGAGGGCATCCACGCCGAACTGCTCCGCCAGCAGGTAGGGGTCCACCACGTTGCCCTTGGATTTGGACATTTTGCCGCCGTCCAGCAGCAGCCAGCCGTGGCCGAAAACGTGCTTGGGCAGAGGCTCCTCCAGACTCATCAGCATGGCAGGCCAGATAATAGAGTGGAATCGCACAATTTCCTTGCCGACGATGTTGATGCCGGGCCAGTATTTTTTGTAGTCATTATAGCGGTCATTCTCATAGCCCAGCGCGGTGATATAGTTGCTCAGGGCGTCCACCCACACATAGACCACGTGCTTGGGGTCAAAGTCCACGGGGATGCCCCAGGAGAAGCTGGTGCGGGAAACGCACAAATCCTCCAGACCGGGGTCGATGAAGTTTTTCACCATCTCGTTGACACGGGAACGGGGCTGGAGGAAGTCAGTGTTTTCCAGCAGGTCCCGGATACGGTCGGCATATTTGCTCAGACGGAAGAAGTAGGCTTCCTCCTCAGCGTCCACAACGGGGCGGCCGCAGTCGGGGCAGCAGCCGTCCTTCAGCTGGCTCTCCGTCCAGAAGGACTCACAGGGAGTGCAGTATTTGCCCTTGTAGGTGCCCTTATAGATGTCGCCCTTGTCATACATCCGCTTGAAGATCCGCTGGATGGCCTTCACATGGTAATCGTCCGTGGTGCGGATGAAACGGTCGTTGGAGATGTTCATCAGCTTCCACAGATCCCGGACGCCACGGGGACCGTCCACGATGCGGTCCACGAACTCCTGGGGAGTGACGCCGGCCTCGTCAGCCTTCTGCTCAATCTTCTGGCCGTGCTCGTCGGTACCGGTGAGGAACATGACGTCCTCACCCTTCAGCCGGTGATACCGGGCCAGAGTGTCGGTGGCCACGGTGCAGTAGGTGTGGCCGATGTGCAGCTTATCTGAGGGGTAGTAGATGGGGGTTGTGATATAAAAAGTGTCCTTTTCCATATCCGGTTCCTCTTTTCTTCTTTATGATAAATTTTGTGTGACCGCAAATAAAAACGCCGTCCCTGAGCATATGCTCAAGGACGGCGAAGAAAGCCGTGTTACCACCTTGATTCACCCACACCTCGCGGCGTGAGCCTCTGCGGGTACAAGCCTGCCGAAACCGGCACGCGATACCCTGACGCTGTAATGGGCGCACCCATCGCAGCCTGCGCCAAAGCGCTGAGCCGCGCGGCTCCGGGGCCATGTTCTGTCTACCGCATGGGTCCCTTTTCAGCTGCCGGGACTCTCTGAACCATGCCGCGAGGACGTACTCTCCCCTTCATTGCATTCTCGATTGCACTCACTTATACCATATTTTAAACGATTAGTCAATCATCCGGTCAAAATATTTCCGATTTCCGCTGTTTTTATTCGCTGTGGTACTTTCCCCGCCATTTTCCAGCAGCATAGTGATAGACGGACAGAGCGCAGGCCACGGCCCAGCCGATGCCGTAGCTCCAATACATAGCGTCCGGGCCGAAGCGGTTTGCCAGCAGGTACAGGAAGGGGACCCGCAGCAGGATCACAGAGGCCACCACGTTCACCATGGGATACAGGCTGTCGCCCGCGCCCCGCATGGCGGAGTTCAGTACGAACAGAATGGCAAACAGCACGTAGGGCGGCATCACGCATTGCAGATACCGGGCGCTGGCGGCGATGACCGCCGGGTCCGGGGAGAAGATCCGGGACAGAGGGACGGACAGCCACACCACAAGGGCGGAACTGAGAACCGTCCACACAACGGCCATGGTCACGGTGATCCGGACACCCTGACGGACCCGGTCCTCCCGGCTTGCCCCCATATTCTGCCCCACAAAGGAGATCACAGCGGCGGCCAGGCTCTGGACCGGCAGAAAGGACAGGGTATCCAGTTTATTGCCCACGTTGAAGCCAGCAGTGAAGGCCTTTCCGTAGCTGTTGACCTTGGAGAGTACGCCCATGGCGCCCAAGGCCACCAGAGACATCTGGATACCGCTGGGCAGGCCAATGCGGATGATCTCACAGAACAGTTTGCGGTCGAAGATCCCGTTGAAGGGATGGATGGCCAGCTGCGGATACCTGCGGTTGATATACCAGATACCGAACAGCCAACTGCACAATTGGGCGATGACGGTGCCCAGCGCCACGCCCAGCACCCCCAGCGGTACCGCCAGCACCAGTGCCAGATCCAGAAAGATGTTCAAAATCGTGGACACCGCCAGAAACAGCAGTGTGGTGGAGCTGTTGCCCATGCCCCCTAAAATGCCGGCGTTGAGATTATAGCCGATGCTGCCGATCAGCCCTCCGCAGACCACCAGCAGATAGGTCCGGGTCTCTGCCAAGGCGGCGGGGTCCACCCGTAAAACAGTCATCAGGGGATTCACCAGCAGCAGCGCGGCGGCAGTGATGGGCAGAATACTGCGGATAAAGGCGGTATACAGGCTGTCGATGGCGCTCCGGACCCGGTCCGGTCTCTCACCGCCGAAGGCCTGGGCGATGACCACGGTGCCGCCGGTGGCGATGCCGGAGAACAGGGATGTGAACAGGAAGATCACCGGAAAGCCAACGCCCACGGCGGCCAAGGCTCCGTCGCTGACAAAGTTGCCCACCACCCAGCTATCCACCATATTGTAGAACTGCTGCAAAAAATTCCCCGCCAGCAGCGGCAGGGTAAACATCAGAATATGGCGGAAGGGACTGCCCGCCGTCATATTCCGGATTCCGCTTTCCGTCCCCACGATACACCTCTAATCATTTTTATTTTACTGTACTCCTTTTCGCCGAAAAGGGCAAGTTGATTTCCCGGCGAAAACCGGGTAAAATGGGGGAAAACCGTCAAAAACCGCCGCCGGGACCGGACGGCGGGGAAGGAGCCTCTATGAAACTGGTATCTTGGAACGTCAACGGCCTGCGGGCCTGTCTCGGCAAGGGCTTTCTGGACTTCTGCGCCTTTGCGGACGCAGATGTGATCTGCCTGCAGGAGACGAAGATGCGCCCGGAACAGGCGGAATTCGACCTGCCGGGCTATGAGCGCTACTGGAACAGCGCCGACAAGGCGGGCTATTCCGGCACCGCCGTGTTTACCCGGCAGACGCCCCTCTCCGTCACCTATGACTTCGGCAAGGAGGTCCACCGCCACGAGGGACGGGTCATTACGGCGGAATACCCGGAATTCTATCTGGTGTGCTGCTACACGCCCAACTCCAAGGACCAGCTTTCCCGGCTGGACTACCGCATGGAGTGGGAGGACGATCTGCGGGACTATCTGATGGAGCTGGATCAAACGAAGCCGGTGGTCTACTGCGGCGATCTCAATGTGGCCCATCAGGAGATCGACCTGAAAAATCCCAAGTCCAACCGCATGAACCCCGGCTTTTCTGACGAGGAGCGGGCTAAAATGACCCAGCTGTTAGAAAGCGGCTTTACGGATACCTTCCGGTATCTCTATCCGGATAAGACCGGCGCATACTCCTGGTGGAGCTATCGCTTCAATGCCCGGAAGAACAACGCCGGATGGCGTATCGACTATTTTATCGTCTCCGACCGGCTGAAGGATAAGATCAAAAGCGCCGACATCTGGAGCGAGGTCACGGGCAGCGACCACTGCCCCGTGGTACTGGAGCTGGACCTCTGACCCTATGACAGCAGGGCGTTGATCTCCTCGATCTCCAGATCCTGCAAGGCCCAGTTGATGCCGTAGCCGATGACCTTACCCAGGTCCCGCACCTGCTGGTCGATGTCCCTTGGCGTGACCATAAGGTTTTCAGGGCGGCTCCGCAGCGTTTCCATATCCGGCTCGGGAAGCCCGGATTCCTCCAATAGATCCGCTGTTAACGTGGCGGCGTCCACCACCGTGGGAACGCCCACGGCCAGCACCGGTACCCCCAGAGTTTCCCGGTTCAGGGCGGAGCGGTGATTGCCTACGCCGCTGCCGGGGATGATGCCGGTGTCGCTGAACTGGACGGTACAGCACACCCGCCCCACCCGGCGGGAGGCCAGCGCGTCCACGGCGATGACCACCGACGGATGGAGCCGGTCCACCAGCCCCCGCACCGCCTCTGCAGATTCCACGCCGGTGGTCCCCAACACCCCCGGCCGCAGGGCCGCCACCGGGCGGAACCCGGAAAAGTGCTGGGGCATAGCGTCGATGAGATGGCGGGTGATGAGGATGTTGTCCTGTCTCTTATACACATCTCCGAGCCCACGAGACTACGCTGCATCTC
>ERZ1027237.1341-NODE-1341-length-11756-cov-5.659858_pt1 | contig 11756 bp, 7 predicted proteins | sample MGYA00519264_ERZ1027237 | MGnify/ENA primary metagenome ERZ1027237 (study PRJEB26926, sample SAMN06164640) | human gut metagenome | biome: ENVO:00009003; feature: ENVO:2100002; material: ENVO:00002003 | host: Homo sapiens | place: USA | collected 2012 ...
CACACTATATTACAGGAAAAGAATCCGTGTAATCCGCGTAATCCGCGCCTAAAATAATATTCATAACCTTATAGTAATGAATTAATCCCTCTAATAAGCAGATTCGTCCTTCGCAAAAAGCCTCATTACCGTACTATATAATAGCAGCGGTAATGAGGCTTTTACTGAAAAAGAATATTGTATTTGCTTACTTCACTTCCCAAATATCATTTGTCATCAGCAGTTCTTTGAAGTTGTGATACTTCTTCTTTGCTGATACTTCTTCAATCTGTTCCATTACAGCATCGTCATAAGTCGGAGCTTCTACATCGCGGATCACACCGAGAGCAACCGGGAAGTCAGGACCTTCCATCAGAGCCAATTTCAGTTGCAATGTATTATCCATGCAGTGTGCATCATGAACGAGGATATCCTTTTCTGTGATACCGTTCTCGCCCAACTTCACAACTTTCAGTCCGAAGCCTTCCTGCATCAATCCAAACTCTTTGTTCTCACCGAAAAGCATCGGCTTACCGTGTTCCAGATAGATAGCATTCTTGGCACGTCCGTCCTTGTTGTATACAGAGTCGTAGGTGCCGTCATTGAAGATAACGCAGTGTTGCAGAATCTCACACACAGCGGCTCCTTTATGGTTAGCGGCAGCCTTCAGAACTTCTCCTGTGCCAGGACCATCTGTAGCTACACAGCGTGCAAAGAAACGTCCACGGGCACCGAAGCAGAGTTCAGCTGGGTGGAACGGATCTTCTACCGTACCATAAGGAGAGGATTTGCTGACGAAGCCACGGGGAGACGTCGGAGAATATTGTCCTTTTGTCAAACCGTAGATGCGGTTGTTCAGCAACAGAATGTTGATATCTATATTGCGACGGATAGCATGGATAAAGTGGTTACCACCGATAGCCAGACCGTCACCGTCACCTGAAACCTGCCAAACGCTCAGGTTAGGATTGGTTACTTTACATCCGGTAGAGATGGCGGCAGCACGTCCGTGGATAGTCTGCATCGCATACGTATTCATATAATAAGGTAGACGGCTAGAGCAACCGATACCCGAAATAACGGCAGTTTCCCAAGGCTTAACACCGATTTCTGCCAACGCTTTGTGCAGTGAGTTCAAGAAGAAGTGGTCACCGCAACCCGGACACCAACGAGGTTGTCCTTTTTTGAAATCTTTAGCTGTATATTCGCTCATGATGTTCTTAAGTTTTAAGTTGATAAGTTTTTTAGTAGCTACGAGTTACGAGCTACAAGCTACAAGTCTGTTCAGGGCAGTACTTGTTACTCGTAGCCTGTAGCTTGTCACTTCTTCAGTATCTCGGTGAAGGCAGCCACCAATTCGCTTACTACGAACGGCTGTCCCTTGACTTCATTGAATTGATACGGAGTGAAATTATCTACCTTCATGCGGAGATAACCGGCAAATTGTCCCAGATTCTGTTCGGCAACTACCACTTTCTTATATTTCTTCAATACCTCAGCCGTATTTTTAGGCAGTGGGTTGATATAAGAGAAGTGAGCTAAGGCTACTTTTTGTCCGGCTTTGTTCATCTCTTCCATAGCAGAATACAAGTGTCCGTAAGTACCGCCAAAACCTACAATCAGCAGGTCTGCATCATCTGCACAGCCTTGTACTTCTACATCGGGCACAGCAATCTTTGCAACTTTTTCTGCACGCAGGTGGCACATTAGATTGTGGTTTTCAGGATCGGTAGAGATCGCACCAGTGTTGCTGTCTTTTTCCAGACCACCGAGGATATGAGTATAGCCTTCTTGTCCCGGAATGGCCCAGTAACGTACCTGGTTCTCAGGGTTGCGTTTATAAGGAGTATAGTTATCCTTCATCTCAGGAGTAACATACTGAGGTTTGATTTCAGGATATGTATCCAGATTCGGCAGTTTCCATGAACCGGAACCGTTGGCTACGAAACCGTCTGTCAACAGAACCACCGGAGTCATGTGCTCCAAAGCCATTTTACAAGCTGCATAGGCTGCATCGAAGCAGTTTGTCGGTGAGGTGGCGGCAATAACCGGCATCGGGCTTTCGCCGTTACGGCCAAACAAAGCCTGCAATAAGTCAGTTTGTTCCGATTTAGTCGGCAAACCTGTGGAAGGGCCACCGCGCTGTACGTTCAGAACAACCAGAGGAAGTTCTGTAATCACTGCCAGGTTCATAGCCTCTGATTTCAGGCAGACACCCGGACCGGAAGTGGTAGTTACAGCCAATGCACCTGCAAAAGATGCACCGATAGCTGTAGCACAGCCGGAAATCTCATCTTCGCATTGAACGGTAATGACACCTAAAGATTTATGTTTGGAAAGTTCATGTAATACGTCCGTAGCAGGAGTGATGGGATAAGAACCCAGGAACAACTTCAGACCTGCTTTTTCAGCAGCAGCAATGAAACCGTAGGCTGTAGCTTTGTTACCCATGATATCCATGTATATTCCGGGTGTTTTTATCTTACTTTCTATCTTATAAGTATGCGCTACAGAAGCATGTGTATTGTGACCATAGTCGTAGCCGGCGTGAATCACCTTGATGTTGGCTTCTGCTATTTCCGGCTTTTTTGCAAATTTCTCTCTAAGGAAATCTTCTGCAATCTTCAGGTCACGATTGAACAGCCAGCATACTAAACCGAGAGCGAACATGTTGCGGCATTTCAGCATTGCTTTGTTGTCCATACCTGTTTCTGCCAGGCAATCTTTCACCATTTGAGAGATAGGAGCAGCAATCACGTCTTGCTTGATACCCATTTCTTCGATAGGATTGTCAGTCTTGAAAGCGGCTTTCTGTAAATCGGAAGCCTGGAAACAGTCTGTGTCGATGATGATACAAGCAGTAGACTTAGCAAACTTATACTGTGTTTTCAATGCGGCAGCGTTCATAGCTACCAATACGTCACATTTATCACCCGGGGTGAATACTTTGCTGGCGCCGATGTGTACCTGGAAACCTGATACGCCGGTCAGAGAACCTTGCGGGGCGCGGATATCTGCGGGATAGTCGGGGAAAGTACTGATGTCATTTCCCACCGTAGCCGATACTGTTGAAAAGATGTTGCCGGCGAGCTGCATACCATCGCCGGAGTCTCCGGAAAAGCGGACTACCACTTGATCCAGTTCTTTTACCATCATGTCGTTTGCCATAATTTCGTATTACTATGATTAATTTATAGGATCACTTAAAATCTGTTCTTATGTTGGTTGGGGTACTTACAAAAAGTACTACGCTTTTAAAGATGCGTTTGCAAATGTCGGAAAGTTATGCGACTTGGCAAAATCTTTTCGAGTTAATCTGTGATTGTGTACTAAAAGAATTGATAAATGAGTGTTTTTTGATATTTGGAGTGAGCAAAACTCTGACTATGTGTCTGACTTGAACGAATAAAAGTTGCATATTATCATTTATTTTTGGTTGCCTAACTGTTGACTAAATGTAAGATTGAATCGCCAATATACTACTGTTTGTAGCTGATTTAGGTTGACACTTTGATAAAATCTTGTGTAGACTGTATTTCTTTAACTTCTCGATAAAAGATTCGTTCGCCTTTGTTAAATCGGGAGAATGCTTTATCTTTGCAACCGCAAATGTTTTTGGTCCTGTAGTTCAACGGATAGAATAGAAGTTTCCTAAACTTTAGATAGGGGTTCGATTCCCCTCGGGACTACAAAACAAAAAAGGGAAGCCATTTATTCGGCTTCCCTTTTTGTTTTGTTACTATATAGTTCTTATTTAGCTACTTCAACAGCAGGCTCAACAATCTTTTTGTTCTTCATCATCATATATGCGATAGGAGATGCAATGAACAGAGAAGATAATGTACCGATTACAACACCGAGAATCATTGCAAATGCGAAACTGCGAATAGAATCACCACCAAGGATGAAGATACACAGCAGCACGATTAATGTACTCAATGAAGTATTTATAGTACGTGCCAGAGTCGTATTCAACGAATCATTGAACAATTGCTTTCTGTCACGTTTCGGGTACAGGCCGAAGAATTCACGTACACGGTCGAAGATTACCACTTTGTCATTGATAGAGTAACCGATAGCCGTAAGGATAGCACCGATAAATGTCTGGTCAATTTCAAGAGAGAACGGCATCCAACCCCAGCACAATGAATAAGCGCCAAGAATCATTAATGTATCACTGGTCAGTGCAGCTACGGAACCCACACTATATGCAATGTTGCGGAAACGGATCAAGATGTAGAGACCGATGGCGATAAGAGCGAGAACTACAGACCACATGGCCGAAGTCTTGATATCATCTGCGATACTCGGACCTACTTTCTGTGAGCTGACGATACTGCCACCTGTGTGATTTTCACGGTCGATGAATGTCTCCAGCGTGATGTTCTGCGTCAATACCGGTTTCAGCGTTTCATACAGATATGCTTCGATTTCTGAATCGACATTGTTACCTTCTTCTTCGATACGGTAGTTTGTACTGATACGTACAGTCTTCTTATCGGTACCAATAGCAATTACACTTACATTAGAATCACCGAACTTACTGGCGATTAACTCACGTACTTGTTCCGGTTCTACGGCGTTTTCAAACTGTACCTTGAAGTTGCGTCCACCGGTGAAGTCGATACTCTGGCTCAAGCCACGTACGAACAATGAACCGATACAGATAACAAGGATAATGCCTGTAATTGTAAACCATTGCTTATTTCTACCCATGAAGTCGAAATGTACATTCGTCATCAGGTTCTTAGAAATCTTGGAAGAGAAAGTCAGGTTCAGCCATTTATCTTTATTCATGAAGTATTCATATACCAGACGTGTCATGAACACAGCGGTAAAGAATGAAATCAAGATACCGATAATCAAGGTCGTGGCAAAACCACGGATAGGACCTGTACCGAAGTTAAACAGGATAACACCCGTGATGATAGACGTTAAATTTGAGTCGAAGATAGCGGAGAATGCATTAGAATAACCGTCTGCGAGGGCTTTTTTCACACCCTTACCTGCGCGTAACTCTTCTTTTGTACGTTCATAGATCAACACGTTCGCATCCACAGCCATACCCAGAGCTAACACCATACCGGCAATACCGGACATTGTCAGGGCCGCCTGGAAGGATGAAAGGATACCCATTGTAAAGAACATGTTCAGTACCAATGCGCCGTTGGCAACCATACCCGGAATGAAACCGTACATGGAGCACATATAAATCATCAATAGTATCAATGCTACGATGAATGAGAATACACCGGCGTTGATAGAAGCCTGTCCCAAAGACGGACCTACGATATCTTCCTGAACGATACGTGCGGGAGCCGGCATCTTACCGGATTTCAGTACGTTTGCTAAGTCCTTTGCCTGTTCGGGAGTAAAGTGACCCGTGATTTGTGAGTTACCACCTGTAATTTCAGTATTTACATTCGGTGCAGAATATACATAGCCGTCCAATACGATAGCGATGCTCTTACCAATGTTTTGTTTAGTCAACTGTGCCCAGCGGCGTGAACCGTCTGTATTCATTGACATACTTACGGCAGGTTTACCAAACTGATCGTATTCATCTTTAGCGCTTACAACAACATCACCTTCCAGCGGAGCGCGTCCGTTACGTTCGGTTGAGCGGATAGCGTAAAGTTCGAAAGTTTGTCCTTTCGGATCATATTCGTAAGCGGAAACACCCCATTTCAGACGAAGGTCTTTCGGGAGTTCGGCTTGAATTTCTTTCATGGAAAGATATTTGTTGATGTCGGCAGTATCCTTGTAATTAGCATAAGCTACAACAGGACCTTGTCCGCTGGAATTAACCTGCAGTACAGCCAGCAACGGATGTTCTTTCTTGATTTGTGCAAGATCGACGGATTGTGCTTTGTTTTCACCTTTCAATGCAGCGGCAAGACTGTCGGCGGTGCTGGTAGCTTGCGCTACAACCGGAGCAGCGGTGCTGTCAACAGCTACACTGTCAGCAGGTGCTTCATTGGCTAAAATGCTACGCAGTTTGTTATCAGCTGCTTGCAGATAAGGTGCAACATCCTTTGCGTTGTATGTTTCCCAAAACTCCAGATTAGCAGAACCTTGAAGTAATTTTCTTACACGTTCCGGTTCCTTGATACCCGGAAGCTCCACCATGATACGTCCCATCTTGTCTTCCAGACTTTGGATGTTGGGCTGAACCACACCAAAACGGTCGATACGAGTACGGAGTACGTTGTATGAGTTGTCAACGGCGGCTTTTACTTCCGTGCGCAGTACTTTTTCTACTTCCGCGTCGGAGGTCTTTTGATTAACTTTGTCTTTTAACTGTTGAGTGGCGAAAAGCTCGGAAAGACGTGCGTCCGGAGCAATTTTGTGATACTCTCTCACAAACAACGTAATGACGTCGTCCTGGCTGCTAATAGCCTGTTTGGCAGCATTTGCCAATGCTTGATTGAATGCTTCGTCGGGTTTGTTGTCCGCCAATGCTTTGATTACATCGGGAACGGAAACTTCGAGGATGACGTTCATACCACCCTTTAAGTCCAAACCTAAACTGATTTCCATCTCTCGGCACTGTTTCAGTGTCCAATTGCCGAAGAATACTTTCTCATTAGCCAGAGAATCCAGGTAGTCCTGCTCTACTTTCACATCGCCTTTTGCAAACTCTTTAGCCTTATTGGTATAATGGCGAGTCACAAAAGAAAAGGAGAGATAGAACACACACACCAGTGTGAGCAATACCGCAAAAACCTTTACAAATCCTTTGTTTTGCATGTTACTTTTAGTTTATTATGATTACTTTTTTAATTAATTTCTGTTGCGTACAAGGCTGCAAATATAGTTTTTTTTTCACATTCGGAAGTAAAAGGAACTCAAATATTTGCACATGATAAAGAATTAACTCCCTCCGTATAGGAATGTTTTTACTTCATTCCGCGATTTTTTAACATCGGTTCCAGTTGTGGCTCCGTTCCGCGGAAGTTCTTGTAAAGAGTCATCGGATCTTCGCTGTTGCCCTTTTCCAAAACGTTATTCCGGAAGAGGTCGGCTGTCTTTTTGTCAAAGATGCCGTGTTCCTTGAAAGCTTCGAAAGCATCGTTGTCCAATACATTTGCCCACAAATAGCTGTAATAGCCGGCAGCATAACCGCCAATGATATGGTTGAAGTAGGTGGTACGATAGCGTGGAGCTATTTCCGGAATAAGCCCCAGTTTGTCCATGGCCTCTTTCTCATATGCCAATACGTCCAGGTGCTGGGTATCTGTCAGGTTGTGCAGATTCATATCCAGAATGGCAGCAGCCAGTAATTCGGTGGTCATGAAACCTTGGTTGAAGGTTTTCTGATTCAGAATCTTTTCAATAAGGCTGTCGGGGATAGTTTCACCAGTTTGATAATGTTTGGCATACATTTTCAATACTTCAGGTTCGGTAGCCCAATGCTCATTGATTTGCGAAGGTAACTCAACGAAGTCGCGTGCTACGTTTGTGCCGGAAATACCTTTATAGTTGCATTTTGTCAGCAATCCGTGCAGGGCATGGCCAAATTCATGGAACAGTGTTTCCACTTCGTCAATAGTCAGCAATGAAGGCATATCGCCTACGGGCTGTGTGAAGCTGCATACATTGCATACCAACGGGCGGATGGCACCTTGTTGTTCGCGATAGTTGCTCATCCATGCACCGCCGCTCTTGCCCGGACGGGGGAAATAATCTACGTAAAAAACACCCAAGTGTGAGCCATCTGCATCTTTCACTTCGAAAACTTCTACATCAGGGTGATATACGGGGATACCTTCCAATTTCGTTAAAGTGATGCCATAAAGCTTATTAGCTACAGCGAAAGCGCCTTCGCGTACATTTTCTAACTTAAAGTAAGGTTTGATTTCGTCTTCTTCCAGATTGTATTTCTCTTTGCGGAGTTTTTCTGTATAGAACCACCAGTCCCACGCTTCCAGTTTTTCACCTTTGCCTTCTTTATCCATTATTTTCTGCAATTCAACAGCTTCGGCTTTTGCTTTTGGCAATGAATAGCTCCACAGGTTGTTTAAGAAGTCCATAACGGCTGTGGAATTTTTGGCCATCGTATTATCCAAAACAAAATTGGAATAACAGTCGAAGCCCAGTAATTGCGCTTTTTCCAGACGCAGTTTTACGATGTCTGTAATATTCTTCTTGTTGTCGTTCTTGTCATTGTTGTTGCCGCGGTTGATGTAGGCCTTGTACATTTGTTCGCGTAACGGACGATTTTCAGAGTATTGCAGGAATGGAAGACGACTGGCATTACCCAATGTGAACAGCCATTTGCCTTCTTGTCCGTCTTCTTTTGCTTTTTCAGCGGCGCTTTGACGGAACCAGTCGGGCAGTCCGGCTAGATTTTCTTCCTTGTCTATATAAAGTTTGAAGGCGTTGTTCTCATTCAGCACGTTATCACTGAATTTGATACCTAATGTAGACAGTTCTTTGTTGACTTCGCGCAAGCGTGCCTGTTTCTCAGGGGATAAGTTTGCACCGGAACGGACAAAACCTTTGTAGGTTTCTTCCAGCAGGCGTTGTTGTTCGGTAGTCAGTCCCAATGCATCTTTCTGTTGGTATACAGCATCAACCTTCTTGAAAAGATCCTGATTTAGTGAGATATTATCACTGTGTTCGGACAATGTCGGGGCGAGTTTAATAGATAATTCTTTCAGATCATCTGTTGTTTCTGCTTCCGTCATGTTATAAAAGATGGCGCTAACCCGGTCCAGTATCGGGGAACTATTGTCAAGAGCAACAATTACATTTTCAAAGGTTGGCGCTTCGGAGTTGTTCACTATTGCATTGATATTTGCATTTTGCTCTTCAATGCCTTTCAGAAAGGCAGGTTCATAATGTTCCAGTTTGATTTTATCGAAAGGCGGTACGCCATGTTCGGTTTGGAACTCAGTCAGGAACGGATTAGTTTCCGTCTGTGTGGTACAGGAGTACATCATACAACTTGTAGCTAAAATAAAAATACACTTCTTAAACATAAGTTTTAAGTATTAGGTATAAAGTATTAATTATTGATTCGTTTTCAATCTTTTTTCTTCAGATAACACCAGATTGGATAATGGTCGGATTCTTTTATAGAACGGTCCACCGTACAGTTATAAGGTTTAAGGTTTTTGCTTGCCAGGATATTGTCTATCCGGAAATAGAATTTATTTTGATTATAAGAGATACCCAGCCCGCGGCCGGACTTGGTAAAAGCATCATTTAATCCTTTTTCAATGACCCGGTGTGCATAGGAAATGGGAGTATCGTTAAAGTCGCCGCAGACAATGATATAAGGGTATCGTGACGCTGCGATTTCCTGAGCGATACTGTCTGCTTGTGGGGCACGAATGGCGGATGCTTCTGCCAGCTTGCGGATGAGCAGGCGTGCACCGCTTTTAACTTTTTCTGTTTCAGGAGATTTGAGCATACTTTCGTAGACTACTTTGTCTTCTTTAGTCAGCTTGTTAGATTCCAGATGATTGTTGATGAGCATTACGGTATCTTCTCCCATTTTCAGTTCATAAACCACTGAACCATTGTATTCACTGGCATAGTCCAGTGTACGGGATGAAAGAATAGGGAATTTAGAGTAGCAGGCTATCCGGTTGGTGTGGCCTTTTCCACTTCCTCTTCCCACTATCTGGATGTTATGATAGGGATAATCTTTTAAAGCCTTTTCCACATCTTTCTGGCTGAGATAACGGGGAGATTCTATCGTTTGGTATTCTTGCAGGCATAAGATATCTGCTCCGCTGTTCTTCAGATAATTCAGAATGAGATTCTCGCCATCTTTTTTGACGGCTCCGTCGAAGCCCATGATGTTATATGACAAAACCTTGAAACTGTTTTCGGGTAATTTGCTTGTGTGGAAATTGAGCGGGAAATAAGTCCGTATTTGTGAATAGCATAAAAGAAATGCTACCAGTGGAAAAAGTGCAAACTTATACTTTTGGATAATAAGCCAAAAGATGAAAAAGCAGATGTTTATCACCAGGAAAATAGGAAATGTCAGCCCGAAGCAGGATTCTACGGGGTGAACAACCGGCTTGATGTGCGGGCTGTAAGCGGTGAGAAGCAGCAAGCTTATAAAGAAAATATTAACCGCTAAAATCAGATAGGCTACGAATTTACCAATATGCTTTATTCCCATTTTCTGTACTATCGTTTGCTCGCATCGAAAAGACTTTTCTTTTCTTCTGTGGTCAGGCTTTCATATCCTGATTTTTTCAGTTTATCGAGGATACGGTCTATTTCTTCGGATTGAGATTTCTTGCGGGCGTTGTAGTCATAGTCTTTCTGACGGCTGTTACCATAGTGAACTTTCATCTTCGGTTTGCGGGGCTTGAAGCTGAACAGTGAAACGATAGCATCTAGAATTTTGTTAATCCAGGCAGTGATATCTTTTCCTTTACTGAGTCCGGCAGCAAACCAGAGTCCGGCCAATGCACCACCCAAGTGGGCAATATGTCCGCCTGCATTGCTGGATGTAATGAACAGTAAATCCGTACCGATGACAATCAGTGCCAGATATTTCAACCGTATCGTACCAAAGAGGAACAGCCGGATGGGGTAGTTAGGTTCGCGGTATGCTGTAGCAGCTACGATGGCAAGCACGGAAGCGGATGCCCCCAACATGAATGAATAATCGACCATCGGGCGGAAATACGGGAAGATATTAAAGGCTGCCATGTACAATAATCCACCGCAAATACCTCCTAAGATATACGCCCCGCGCAGATGTTTGGCCGAGAAGAACATTAGGAATAGTGCTCCGAACCAGTATAGCCACAACATGTTGAACAGGATATGTAAAAATCCTGCATGCATAAACATATATGTAAACAGTGACCATGGCTGTATGATGAACTGTGTGAGTGAAGCTGGCAATTCCAGCCATTCAAACACACCGCCGAGGCTGCGATTGAATAATTGCAGAATTACCTCTGTCAGCGTAGTGACTACAAAAACAGCTACGTTGATATAAATCAGCTGGATATAAATATTCCCTCTGCGAAAAGCCTCTTTAAGGTCAGTTATAATAGTACCCATTTCCTCTATCTTTTTTTCTCCAGTACATTATCAGTATAAAACCGAATATCATACCACCTAAGTGTGCGAAGTGCGCTACATTGTCGTTAGGATTGTTGGCAAAACCAGCGTACAGTTCAATCAGTGCATATCCGATAACAAAGTATTTGGCTTTTATCGGAAACGGCAACGGAAATATGAATAGCGGCTGGTTGGGGAACAGCATTCCGAAGCCCAGCAAAATGGCATACACGGCTCCTGAAGCTCCTACGGTAACTCCGTTTAAGAGAGCATTCAGATTTGCCATGGGCGGATAGGTGTAATTCATATTATCCCGTATGATTTGAGCGCCTTCCTGATATACGGTGTTAATCATTTCCGGACTCATTCCGGTCTTTGCAGCCTGAATGCGTATGTAGGTTACCAGCATGCTGATTAAGCCTGCACCTATACCACATATCATATAGTAAGATAAAAAACGTTTGGGTCCCCATACTTGTTCGAGTATGCGACCAAACATCCACACGGCAAACATGTTAAAGAAAAGATGTGTGAAACCTCCATGCATGAACATGTATGTGATAAGTTGCGCTACGTTAAAGTCATCGGCAAGAAAGAAATGAAGTCCCAGATAACGGGCTAAATCAAGATGATAACTTTGAGCAACAATGGTCGCAAGAAAGACCAGTACATTAATGATTAATAGGTTCTTAGTCTGTCTCTTATACACATCTGACGCTGCCGACGACTAGTCGAGT
>ERZ1027237.1344-NODE-1344-length-11707-cov-4.433402_pt1 | contig 11707 bp, 9 predicted proteins | sample MGYA00519264_ERZ1027237 | MGnify/ENA primary metagenome ERZ1027237 (study PRJEB26926, sample SAMN06164640) | human gut metagenome | biome: ENVO:00009003; feature: ENVO:2100002; material: ENVO:00002003 | host: Homo sapiens | place: USA | collected 2012 ...
TCATTATCGCAGAATGCGGTAGTGGCAAAACGAAGATCGGTTCGACTGCTCTTGGTGCTTTGCACGGGCTGTGGGCCGATCAGAAGAGGAAAGACGGCAGGAAATCCTTTGGCATCGTTATATGCGTGAGGAATATAAGCTCACAGAGGCTGATCGCAACGCTTCCTTTATATTCCTGCTGGATGGTTTCAATGAGATCCCGACCACAACGATGCAAATCCGATGCCTTAGGGATATCCTTGACATTTCAGACAAGAAATACCCGGAGGCAGCCATTATACTCAGCAATCGTGATCCGCTGGATACCTACATGGATCTGCTGGAATATGAAAACGGTTTTGACGCTGACCAGATTGATAGATTAAAGTTCTATTTCCACAACTGCTACATCAAGGAACTGTCGCAGGAACAGATTGATGACTATTTTGAGCCAAATCAGCGCTGTTTGGTTCCTGCTGCTCGTAATATTCTGGATACTCCCTTCTATTTGGTGCTTTATCGCCAGGCTATGCAGCCGTCCGGCAAGGATGCAGGAAGATGGATCACAGATGCTTTTCAGGACCACCTGAATAATGGTACTCCAGAGAAAACCACATTGATGCTCCAAATGTTGCTGCGTGAGATTGACAATCTAAGAAGCGATATTACCTCTGCCGAGCGTGAACTACGCTGCTTTATCCTGACAAAAGTGCTTCCATATCTTGGGTATCAAATGGCGCTCAGTTCCCATTTAGATCCTGCACTTACACCTATAAAGAGTCCTAACTTCTTCAGGCGTGATGCCTATGCACGCACATATGCGTGCCTTTCTGCATATCTGCCGACCATAGACATTTGGAATGAATATAAGAATCAGAACCCTGAGACGCTGGAAAAACCTTGGAACACTCTGCGTAAACTCTATCAGGATAGTAATCCTGATATTTCTGATTTGACAGCAGCTATTCCCTATACTGTTTTCCCATCCGGCCTGCTCTGTCATCACGGAAGAAATATCAGCTTCTGTCACGATAACTATAGAGATTTCTTTGCTGCGTTTCATATTGCAAACGTGGTCTATGGCCTTTACAGTGGAATCGATCTTGCTGCGCTGTCCCCTGATGCGCAGGAGGTATTTCTGTTACAGCTCGAAACTCTTGATAACAGCATTCTCTTTGATGCTATTTCGATCTTACGGCAATACTTTGGCCTCTCTATCTATGATATCAGCGCGCAAGACACCACCGACCTCTCTGACACCTGCGCACAGATTGCTTTGCCGGCCATCTTGATTCGCCTTCTTGATGCAGTGATCCGTCGCGGTGAGCTTTCTAAGAACGAGCACTCCCAATTATGTCAGCTTAGATCAACACTCTGCGAAAGGTTTGTGCTGTCTTTTAAGGCACTGGATGAGAGTGATCCGCTGCAGACAAAATACTGTCTCTTTTTCTCGCTTGCGCTATCAATGCTGGCGAGGGACTATCGAACGGGGGTTGCGGGGACAAGAGATCTGATCAAATGTGCCGGATATGCCCAACAGTGTATCAACGGCGAAAAGAAATTAAATATTCCAAAAGCGGACGGCTACCTTCAGGTGGCCTTATGTCTCAACGCCCGTATGGAAGATATGCTCAACGTGACGGATACCAAGATGAACGGTACGCTGCCTTTTTCCTCTCAGCTGGCCGATGCAGTTCGAGAGGCTGTCAGGGACTATCACGAGGGATCGATGTACAAACGGGATGAAGCTGTTCGTACTTTTAGGAGAAATTTATTCCCTCGATGGAAGCCCGGCTTGGGCAATGTTCTGGCGTGCTGCGACATTTTTCAGATTATTCTTGAAGCGGCGTATGAAAAATATGTCTCCGCCGCTAATCAGAACAATCAGAACTATCAAGAGATCGCCCGCCTTGGTTATGTCAGCAAGGCATACCTTGTTTTGGCTGCGATTGGGACAAGCGGCGGTGCGTTGAATCTGCTGGCACAGATGTTGATCAATCAGGCAAATCAGTATGAAGCTGACCAGAGGATTTCTTTTTTTAGGAGGCATCCTGATATCGACACCTTTGTCCAGCAACATGCCGCACCTTATGGTTGGCCTTTAAACGACAACTATGCGCTTGCCTACCGTGTGCTTCAAAGCGTATGCGGCATTCAGCGCGGCAGCCAGCCGTATTCTCACATGAAGAAGGCTGAGCTTGTGCTCAAGGGCTACGTCTCCGAATCGAGCAGCACACAGTTGACCTCACTTAACATTGCCATCAACGGCGGGCTGGCGATGGGACATTACTGGAAGGGACGTCTTCTGTTGGAACAGGCAAAACAGGACCATGACCGCTGCAATGACTATAAAGATGCGGCCATTGCCAGCTTCTGTGCAACAAATGTGACAGAGCGCTTTGATCACTTGCCTGAAAATGCTGACGAGGACGCTGCTCCCCAACTGTCGCCTCCGCAATGGCTCTCTGCCATCGAGCTTTTACGATATCCAGACAGAGAGGTTTTTCGTGTTGATCGTAGAATGGTATTTCAAACGATTTATCAAAAGCTCACTCAGCAAGTTGAAGAGGTGCAGAGCGACAGAATTCAGATACATAACGAGCGCTACCGCCTGACAAAAAAGGATGTCAGAAGCAATCTGGAGCGCTGCTTGGATATGGTGAAAGCGCGGTTCCCTGACAAGGAGCCCTTGATCCAAGAAATGATTCGATCAATAAGATAGGCATAGCAACCATGCGGTTTCGATAATTCTATCTGCTTTTGTCGACCTGTTATCGATCAAGAATAAGCAAAGAGGCGCCGGGAGTATACCGCTCCCGGCGCCTCTTTGCTTATTCTATGCAACGGAGGTTCAGAGTTTTTCGGGCATTTGCTTTAACCGACCCACCCATGTATTCCGCCAAGCCTTTGTTTTTTCTGATTTAGGCCATTTTACTAACATTTCTTCCAGTATTTGAATCTGTCGCTGCGCTAAAATGAAGGCGTTGCGCGAGCGATGATAATCGTAGTTTTGCAATTCTGGCTCTGTGGCGTCCTCAAATGTGTTCCAATCTAAAATATCCTTGAAAATGTGATTTTCTGCATTTTCACCGTATAGCGCATCTACGCAGTTCAAATAGAGTGCTATTGACCTAGGAATATCCGAGGCGGTTTGGCAGTCTTGAATTTCTCGTTTTAAGATTCGTTCTGCCCTTGCCAGCAATTGCTTCTGCGGATGAGAGTTTTCCATTCTTTCAGCAAGTGTCATAAGAAGAGTTGCTCGTGATACGGCATTGCTATCATGCAGCCAATCTAACGCGGTATTTATTACCTCACCGCTGCACGCAGGAAGGTCGGATGCTAATTTGGACAGCAGTACATCTTGAATTGCCTGCCACTGCGCCTCTGATTCTAACCGCCGTGTCCTAACGTGAAATACAACGTTAGATAGCACGATAGCTTCCTGTAAAGCTCTCACATCCGGTTCGAAGCGATTCCAAATCTCTCTGGCAACTTCAAACTGTGACCTTTCGTCGCGAATAGCATTAAAAAGCCATTCTGCACTCAATAAGCGGACATATAGCAGTTCCGAGCCAGCTGCTGCACAATATAGTTCTCTATCGAGTGGCGAGATTGCCATTTGAAAGGCCAGTGTATCAAACATCATTGGAGAACGCAGCTGACTTAGCAGCGTCAGGAATCCTGTAATATCTAATTTGAGCGCCATATGGTATCCGCAGGTTAACCATGTGAGTCCGCGTAAATGGATATGTCCTGCCTGATCAATCAGCAAGTGGTACCCCTGTGGGCTTGGCCGGGCTTTTCCGTTTAGTAGTGCCCACAGTGTATATTCTGGAGAAGATGCTCCACACTTCCGATAATCACACTGCTGCTCAGCAGCCTTTGCCAAATTTGGAAACTCTGATAAGAACAGAGCCTTAACTCCACCCGCGGATTGAAGCATTTCCGTTAGCAGTTCCACTTGGCTCGTGCAGATATTGCTCAGCGCATAACAGAACATTTTACATGCATCTATTCGATCACTTTGTGCTCGCTCTGCTACGGCCGTAAGGACTGTAGAGAAATCATCTTTGCAAATACATATCTGCTTTGACGATTCATCATACCACTGCCGCAAATACCTTTCCGCTGCTGACTCTGCTGAAGTTTCGCTTTGAACCTGACACCGGTATGTCTCAGAGCAAAAAAGGACCTCATTTGAGATTCTCAATGCTCTTGGCTTCTGCTGTTGGATATCGGAATCAGAGAGACTATTCAGGTACTCACAAACTTCCATGCATACCCGATGCTCCAGCGGAGCTATGACAAGCGGAAACTTTTGCGCCATAGAGTTGAGAGAATTACTCAGAAGGAATCCATCGATCGTACCGTCCTTGTGATACCGAATTAGATATCGGTCGTGAAAGACGCCTTTTTCACCACGTGTCAGATTTCTTACCACCAGATTGTTGTGGAGAAGGGGTGCTGTCCGCTGTAAAAAAGCGCGAGTTTCCTCGCAAACATTACTTTTTTGATTTGTGTCCGGATCAAGCGAGCCAAGCGAGGTAATGATCTCCAGTTCAAGGTCTGTTCGTTGTATTCTTGTCAACAGCTTTTCTGCTGCCCGTGCAGAGAAGTATGGATCAGCAATTACCGCCTTGCAAACAGAGGATTGCTCAATATATGCTCTTACCTGCAAAAAGCTATCGATCTCTCCGGTTGTGGGGGTGTTAGAAATGAATGCCCCAGTTTCTTTTTTTCCTGATAATCTTTAAAAAGAGAGTAGCCGTTCTCCATCGCCTCATCTAACACGGACTCATGTTCGCTGCGGATGCTGATTGCACGATCCGTGGTGATACGTTGGACTTTCATGAGTTGAGTTCGAATCAGTTCGCTGCTCTTTGCTACAGAATGTAATAATTTATTTGTCCAAGAGTCTCCAATTTGATATGGAGTACCGCCCCAACTTGAGATGATGGAGAGTCCCATCATCAGCGCAATGCTTTGGGAGACGATTAGCTTTCCTGTGGCGGCATTCCATGCGTGGACCACAACCGATGTCATTGGCTCACTAGCCTCGAAGTAGATTTCCTTTTTATTTGCAGGCCATACTTGTGTCTGATTACAGATCACACAGTCTTTATACTTTCCGATACAGTTAACAATGATATCTTCTGCAAGATCTTTGCGCTTGCGAATCGTTGTAACCCGCAGGCCTTGATCCTTGTGGATATCTATTTCAAAACTGCTATTCTCAGGGGTACGATAATACACTTCGTAGTTGCCAAAACGGCGTCCATCCATGCAGAAGTCGATTCCACAGTTGTATTTTGCCCATTCAAGAAGTTCAAGTGTCTGCTCGTAGCGTGTTCTACCATCTGCACTGAATTCATTTTGTATCTCACTCAAAAGAGAAAGCTTTTCTCTGTTCCAAAATTCAGAGAGATAACAGAATTCGGATATGGGCACAGTCTGCCGTTCTTCATCATCGGAATATAGGAGCTGCTCTCTTTTATACAACTGCGGCGATTTGAGAGTTACCCTTTCGCATAACATGATTGGTTCGGTACCCGTCAGGCTTATCAAAAAATTATCTGCTTCGCTTGGCGATAGGATCGCCTTTGCAATCAGCTTTTGCCCCTTCCTGTCAGCAGGAAAGGTCCTCCACGGATATGAGGATTGCTCGGTTTCACTGCTGAACCCATAGAGAAGTCTGTATTGTGTATCTACCTTAAAAAGTAATAACTTGACAAACCTCTTCCGCATTTTGCATCTCCTTCGTCAATGTTGAGCAGGCTTTTCAAAGTGCGCTGCTATTTTACCGCTATGATCTGGTATCATTATAGCAAGTATACCCCTCCACTATCGATGCTCGCAATATTAGAATCCAGCAATCTGCGAGATTCCAATATGCAAGCGTTTTATAGTAGACAATATGCAACGTTTTTCGACGCGCAACACACAATAAATGCGGGAAGTCGTTTCACGGCTGCAATTCAAAACGGAGGGACTTTTATGAAAATCAAAAACGTGGCTATCAAAAACTTTAGAGGTTACAGCGATGAGATTAATAGCGACTTTGAAGATTTAACAGCATTCGTTGGGAAAAATGATATTGGAAAGTCAACTATTTTAGAGGCGCTTGACATTTTCTTTAACGACGGGAAAGGAGCAACAAAACTGGACAAGGCGGATCTGAATGTTGAAAGTAAAGCACGTCAGGAAACAGATATCTCAATCCGGGTCTGCTTTACAGATCTTCCTGAAAAGATTGTTATCGACGCAACAAATGAGACATCGCTTAGCGCAGAGTATCTGCTTAATTCGGACGGTTTGCTTGAAGTTGTCAAACGTTAAGGGCGTCTGGAAAGCACGGAGATTCCGAGCCTACATCTGGAAACAATGGGAAGTTCCGAAAGTGGGAATACGGAATCTTATGAAGCTGGACATACCGAAATATTCTTTCTACAGATGGTGGTATGTGAAAGCCTGTTGGGACGTGGCCGGAGATTCAGTGCTAACATAGTTAATAAAGAACGATCGGCTCGTACGGGCAGGATACTACAGTATCCGCACCCGATACGAGCCGTTGCACTTAAGCGATTGAACTGCCGTGTACAGAACTGTGCGCGCGGTAGCCTGAGAGGACGGGGCTTGCACCCTGCCTATTTGATTGTTCATATTAAGATATTGCCCAGTGAGGGCACGATATTTTGAGGGGGGGATTACGTGTTCAAAGAATACTCCGATATCCTAACGGTTTCTCAAGTTGCAAAGGCTCTGGGACTTGGACGAAATACCGTGTATCAACTTGTCCATACGCATCAGATAGGCTATAAGCGCATTGGTACAAAAATCATTATACCAAAGGCGTGCTTAATTGACTTTGTGCTGTCAGCACGCTATACTGTAGCCAATCCATAATAGCAGACAATCTTCGCTGTCGAAAGGAGTTATTATGACAGGGAGTCTGCAAGTAAAAAATGGCAAATACTATATGGTGCTCAACAGTACCGAAAACGGAAAGAGAAAACAAAAATGGATATCTACCGGCCTGCCTGAAAAAGGAAATAAACGCAAGGCGGAACAGATGCTGCGGGAGAAGCTGACGGAAGAAGAAAAGCGAAATCCGGTAGTGTGTTCAGATATGACTGTGGCGGATTGTGTTCGGCGATGGCTTACACGTATGAGGCGGCGAGTAGATGAGGTGACATACAGAAGTTATCAGCACACGGCTGAAACACATATCCTTCCATACTTTGACGAGAACAGGCTAAAACTGTGCGATTGTACGGTAGAGGTGCTTCAGACTTATTTTGATGAGAAATATCGGAACGGCCGTAAAGATGGCAAGGGCGGACTGTCCTCTAAAACCATGCGCCACCATAAAGGTATTTTGGGCCAGGCATTAGCGGAATGCGTGAAAGATGGGCTGATTCCATCGAACCCTTGTCAATATGTTGAAATGCCGCGCAGAGAACGCCATGAAGCGCATTTCTATAGTGCGGAGCAGCTGCAGCAGCTTATTACAGCCCTGAACGGTGATCCGATACAGCCGCTTGTAAAGATCGCAGCGCTTTATGGACTGCGGCGCAGCGAACTTCTCGGCTTGAAGTGGGACAGTATTGATTTTGAAAATGGTATGGTGCTGATTCGCCACACGGTTTGTAAGATGATTGTCACCGTGGAAAAGGATAAGACGAAAACCCAAAGCAGCCGCCGAAGCTTTCCTATGACAGAAGAAGCACGGGAGATTTTTCTGAAAGCAAAAGCTGAGGAAGAAGAAAACCAGCGTTTGTTCGGCAAGGCCTACCAGAAGAATGACTATGTTTTCAAATGGCCCGATGGGCGCACATTTGCTCCGGACTATGTGACGCATCATTTTTCAAAAATGCTTGAACGGTATGGAATGCCACACATTCGATTCCATGAACTCCGTCATAGTTGCGCCAGTCTGTTGCTGAATAACGGTTGCGGCCTGAAAGACGTACAGGAATGGATGGGACACAGCGACATTCAAACGACTGCCAATATCTACGGGCATTTGGATACCTCCAGAAAGCAAAGCCTTGCAGATAAGCTGACAGAATGCCTGAATGAAAGATGTTAGAAAAACGTTAGAAAAAAGGTGTATGAAGCTTATCCTGAGATAAAATAAAAACCGCGAACCCATTGAAATCAATAGGTTCGCGGTGGTACGCCGTGAGGGATTCGAACCCCCGGCCTTCTGGTCCGTAGCCAGACGCTCTATCCAGCTGAGCTAACGGCGCGTGTCTCATATCGGACAACGGTGTTATACTACCACAGCTTTCAGGGAAATGCAAGAGGAAATTTCAAATTTTTAGAAAAAATTTGAGGACAGGTCAAAACAATGAATTTGACAAGAGGCGTGTGGCAAGGGTAAAATATCATTGATTTTGATTTTTTGCAAGGAGCACACTATGGAAAATACTTTCAAAGGCAGCAAAAACTACGTTGCGAGCCCGGAGCTGATGAATGCGGTGAACATCGCGATGGCGCTCAAAAAACCGCTTCTCATCAAGGGCGAGCCGGGCACGGGAAAGACGATGCTCGCCGAGGCTGTGGCCGAGGCGCTGGGCAAAAAGCTCATCATCTGGAGCGTCAAGTCCACGACGAAGGCACAGGACGGCCTGTACGTCTACGATGTGGTGCAGCGTTTATACGACAGCCAGTTCGGCACATCCGGCGTGGACGATATCGCAAAGTATATCAAGCTCGGCAAGCTCGGCGAGGCGTTTTCCGCCGACGAGCAGGTCGTGCTGCTGATCGACGAGGTCGACAAAGCAGACCTCGAGTTCCCGAACGACCTTCTTTGGGAGCTCGACAAGATGGAATTCTACATTCCCGAGACGAAGGAGACCATCAAGGCCAAGCACCGTCCCATCGTCATCATCACCTCGAACGCGGAAAAGGAGCTGCCGGACGCGTTCCTGCGCCGCTGCATCTTCCACTATATTGAATTCCCCGACCAGCAGCAGATGGAAAAGATCATCCGTGTCCACTTCAATCATGTCGACGAGACGCTTTTGATGCAGGCGATGCAGGCGTTCTACTATATCCGCTCGATCGACTCGGTGGAGAAAAAACCCTCGACATCCGAGCTTGTCGACTGGATCCGCGCGCTCGAGCTTACCGGCGTGGACACGTCCCGCATCACGAAGGAGATCCCGTTCATCGGGGTGCTCCTCAAAAAGGACAAGGATATCTCCACCGTGCAGCGCCGACTGAGAAGATAAGAACGCCATGTTTACTGGATTTTTCTACCTTCTGCGCGCGCACGGCTTTCGCGTCAGCCTGAATGAGTGGATGACGCTCATCGAGGGGCTGATGCTGGACCTGCAGCACGATTCGCTCACGGGCTTTTACGAGCTCTGTCGCGCGGTGCTCGTCAAGTCCGAGGCTGATTACGACAAGTTCGACCAGATCTTCCTTGAATACTTCGACGGCGTGACATATCAGGACGAGCTTCCCAAGGAGCTGATGGACTGGCTCAACAACCCTGCCGCCGCAATGGAGGAGTTCCGCAAGTTCCTGCGCACGCAGGGCTATGAGGAAAAGAGCATTGAGGAAATTCTCAAAATGTTCGAAGAGCGCCTCAAGGAGCAGACCGAGGAGCACAACGGCGGCTCGTACTGGATCGGCACGAACGGCTACTCAAACTTCGGCAATAGCGGCCACAGCCCGCAGGGCATCCGTGTGGGCGGGAAGAGCATGTACCGCCGCGCGTTTCAGGTGGCGGGGGAGCGCAGGTTCCGCGACTTCCGCAAGGACAATGTGCTCGATATCCGACAGTTTCAGATGGCGTTCCGCCTGCTGCGCCAGTATTCCGAGCAGACGCAGGAGGCCAAAACGGAGTTCGACGTGGATGGGACCGTGCGCGAGACCTGCGACAACGCGGGAACGCTGTCGGTCTGCTACAAGCGTCCGCGCAAAAATACCGTCAAGGTGCTGATGCTGATGGACTCCGGCGGCTCGATGGAGTATTATTCCAACCTCTGCTCGATGCTCTTTCAGGCGGCGCGGCAGTCGAACCATTTTAAGGAGCTGCACGTCTACTACTTCCACAACTGTATTTATTCGAGTGTCTACACCGACCCGCGGATGTACCGCGAGCACGCGGTGCCGACGGACTGGATTCTGCAGAATTTCGGCAGCGAGTACAAGGTCATTTTAGTCGGCGATGCGCTGATGGACATGTACGAGCTGATGGAAAAGCGCTACGACTACCGCACCGGCGAGGCGAAATGGTCGGGCCTCGATCAGATCAAGCGCTTCCGCGAGCACTACGACCACCTGATTTGGCTCAATCCCGAGGAGCCCCCGCGCTGGGGCGGCTACTGGGGCGAGAGCTACGGCTATATCGCAAGGGCGGTGGACATGTACCCGCTGACCGTCGACGGTCTCGAGCGCGGCATGAAAAAGCTGCTCGTGAACCGGTAAAGGAATAAAAAAGAGGACGGGAGTTACCCGCCCTCTTTTTTGACCCACGGCGGCAAAATTGGTGTCCAAACGGAACAATTTCGCCCGATGGGGAAAGACAAGCGGCAAAAGCTGTGGTATACTGCCAGACGGTTAGAGATGACTAACTCCAAAGGACAGGAGCGAAAGAGATGACCGCAGAGAAATTATTGGAGCATCAGGGCGCTATTTTGCTGGCGCAGAGCGACGGCTGCGCGGTCTGGCAGTTTCGAAACGAGACCGGCGACGGCATGATGACCACCTATGAGATCTTTTCGGGCGTGATGCTCGCGTTCAACGACTTTCACATGGAGCGCTACGAGTGCGATTTTGTGGCCGACCGGCGGATGCTCGCCATCGACCACTGCCGCGAGGGGCGCATGGATTACGCCGCGAGCGACAACTTGGTCGCCTACACGACGGCAGGGGATATGAAGCTCGACCTGCGCGAGCAGCACACGGGCACGTTCCACTTTCCGTCCTGCCACTCCCACGGGCTGACGGTCGCGTTCGACCGAAACATTGTGAAAGAGTCGCTGCCGTGCGAGGTCAGGGACTTTCCCGCGACGCCGGAGAAGATCATCGAGCGCTGGCAGCTCGGCAGTACGCCGCGTGTCGTCCGCGGGGCAGAGCGGATGGAGCACATCTTCGGCGAGATGTACCGCGTGCCGGAAAAGATACGCATCCCGTACTTCAAGGTCAAAATTTTAGAGCTGTTGCTTTGCCTTGATGCCATGACCATCCCGCAGGAGGAGAGCGAGCGGCCGTACTTCTACAAAACACAGGTCGAGAAGGTCGAGGCCATCAAGCGCTTTTTAACCGAGCATGTGGCGGAAAACTTCACGCAGGAGGAACTACTCCTACACCGAGTTCGGCACGAACGAAAAGGGCGTGTCCGTCTCCGCGACCGAAACGCTCTACGGCAACGAAAAGGTGACGGAAGCCGACCCGTACCGCGACGCCGAATGGGCGGAAGCGAACAAGAGCGAGCGCATCGGCATTGAAGAGACCGACATCCCGACCATCATCCTGGCCGGGGCATCCTCCGCGCGCGAGGGTGTGAAGCTGCTGCTCGACATCTACGAGAATTACGGCTGCGTGGCCGCCTCCGGCGTGTTCGTCTGCGACAAGGACGAGGTCTGGTACGTTGAAAATTGCAGCGGCACGCAGTATGTCGCCATCAAGCTCAACAACAACATGATCTTTCTTGAACCCAACATGGCCGTCATCGGCCGCGTCAATCTGGACGATGAGAACGTCATCGCCTCCA
>ERZ1027237.1347-NODE-1347-length-11701-cov-8.680920_pt1 | contig 11701 bp, 10 predicted proteins | sample MGYA00519264_ERZ1027237 | MGnify/ENA primary metagenome ERZ1027237 (study PRJEB26926, sample SAMN06164640) | human gut metagenome | biome: ENVO:00009003; feature: ENVO:2100002; material: ENVO:00002003 | host: Homo sapiens | place: USA | collected 2012 ...
CGAGATGCAGCGTAGTCTCGTGGGCTCGGAGATGTGTATAAGAGACAGTTCTTGTTCTGATTGTTATCTTTCTGATTCTGCATGGCCTGTTTCCTCCCTGTTCCGATGATTATAAAAACAAAAAGACGATACCCGGGCTTTTGCCTTTCGTATCGTCTTTTAGTATATACGCTTTTTTATTATTTATGTTTAATGATCAAAATCATCGTCATCCGCTACCGGATAATCAAAATCACTGTCATCATCACCGTTCAGCTTATAATCCAGTACCTTAGGCACATGCTTTTTCGGCAGGGGCAGTGGATTTTCGATCAGCTGTATTTTTTCCGTTTCTACAGGTTCTTCCTGGAAATCCGCTGGCTCTTCCTCCGGGAATTCCTCGGTCTCCAGATCTTGTACTTTCAGTCGGCGTTTTGTGGATGCAGCTCCCACAGGAACTGCATCAACGGTCTCAGGCAGCACCCCTTTGACTTCCCGCAGCAGTTCCATTTCGTACGGTAGAACCGCCTGTACTCCTGCACCGGCAGCCACTGCCAATAACAGATACAATAACGTAAGTCCCGGCATATCTTCACTCAGCATTCCGCAGCCGTTTAAGATTCCAAGTGCCAGCGCCAGAGCAATCCACACGGACTGTCTCTCGTGTTCTTTCCTGCACCAGTAACTGAATGCGCCGCATGCAAGGATTGTAACCATAACGGCAGCTATAATGACCGCGGCCACCTTATCAGGCACATATGTGTGAACTGCCGGCTGTTCATAGAGGGCGATCCATGTGAATCTTCCCGGGGAAAAGACTTTCCACCATGCCAGAAGTATATTTCCCATCTGCTTTCCGCTGCCCACGGCATCCAGAGCGATGCAGACAAAAAATGCCACCACTGTACCAAATAATCCCAATGCTCCGGCACAGATTCTGCGCATCCATTTTACCTGTTGCTTTGTCTCCAGAAAAAGTGCAGAAAACACTACGAATAGCAAGAGCAGTCCTGCGACATCCAGGTAGCCCAAAATTCCTATAACAATACCGCTTAAGAAAAATCCACCCACGGAACGGATACCGGGGGTGTCTCCCCGCCCCCTGAAACTATCCAGTGCTTCCACGCACACACACAGACCAATCATCCACAATAACTGATATAACGGTTCCGGTCCCAGAATCACTGCTCCAGACAGAACAGGGCATAACATCCAGTACGCAAGAGATACCACTGCAGCCACCATACCGGTCAGTTTCCGTACCGCAAAATATAAAAAGATTCCGGTCAGGATCTGCAGCACAATCTGCAATACCAGCGCCGCTGTCATTTTATTACCCAAAAATACCAACAGCCCGTGCAGCACCTGCAGATAAAAGTATACCGCACCGTGTACCACCTGAGGAATCCGCGTGGTCTCGGTGACTTTCACCGCATCGAACCAGATGTTACCGGCCGCCCCGGAGATATCGTACTGCATACTCTCTCTTACACGAAGTGTGATTCCCACAGCAATCAGAGCTACTACAGCCAGTCCCTCGATAATCAGTTTCACCTGCCCTGAGCCTTCACCGTTTTGTGCCCATTTTACCCACAGAAATCTATGTAACAGAAAAACAACCAGCCCTGTCATCGCAAGCCATACACCTGCGATAACAAGGCCGATTGGGCGGGAACCACCTTCCGGCAGGAGCATGACCATTGTCGTGCCCACCAGTACGGTTCCCGCTGTCAATGCATAAATGAACCACAATATAACACTTAAAATGCCTTTTTTATAATTCATTATTTCAGTACCTTTTCGATGTTATATCTGGGACGATGTTTTACCTCAATGTAAATCTTGCCGATATACTGGCCCACCAGTCCGATGGCCATTAACTGAATACCGCCCAGGAACCAGATGGACAGGATCAGGGAAGTCCAGCCCGGTACCACATGTCCGGTACAATAAGAGATCAGCGCATAAATAGCAGCCAGAACGCTTAAGGCCACAATGATCATACCGGCACCCAGGATCATACTGATAGGCTTCACACTGAAGGAAGAAATACCGTTGAATGCCAGTGCAAGCATCTTCTTCAGAGGATACTTGGACTCACCGGCCACTCTTTCCTTACGGTCATAGTATACACAGTCCGTCTGATAACCGATCAAAGGCATCATACCTCTTAAGAACAGATTGGTCTCCTGATACTTGGAGAACTGTTCTACCGCGCGCTTGGACATCAGTCGGAAATCCGCATGATTGTAAACAGTCTTGACCCCCATCATTTCCATGACTTTATAAAATCCCTGCGCCGTGGTACGTTTGAAGAAAGTATCGGTCTTACGCTCCTTACGGACACCGTATACGATATCACAGCCGTTGTGGAACTTATCGATCATTTCCTCGATCACAGCTACATCATCCTGCAGATCTGCATCAATGGAAACCGTCACATCAGACAGATCCATGGCAGTGATTAGTCCGGCAGTCAGTGCGAACTGATGTCCCACATTGCCGGCCAGCTTTACACCGCATACCTGCACCGGATGTGCCTGATGCTCTTCTTCGATCAGCTCCCAGGTACGATCCTTACTGCCATCATTTACAAACAGAATAAAACTGTCTTCCGCGATCTTTCCCTTATGGATCAGATCATCCAGCACACCCCTCAGTGCCTCGGAAGCAATCTTTAACACCTCTTCTTCATTATAACAAGGAACTACAATTGCAAGTTTCTCCATGCTGTTACCCCTAACCTTTCAATTTATTCGTCCCAGTTATGATATACTGCCTGAACGTCATCATCATCTTCCAGCAGTTCCAGGGTTCTCTGTAAGTTCTTCACTGCAGTCTCATCGGTCAGTGTTACATAATTCTGAGGAATCATGGTAACTTCTGCACTGATCATGGGAATTCCGGCATCTTCCAGAGCCTTGCGTACCTCTTCGAAGTTATCGGGATCAGTCAGGATCTCGAAGCTGTCATCCTCTTCGGAGAAATCTTCCGCTCCGGCATCCAGAGCGATCATCATCAGATCGTCCGCTTCCATATCACATTCTTCCTTGTCCACGATGATCTGTCCCTTCTTATCGAACATAAAGGATACACATCCGGGAGTACCTACATTACCCTGTCCCTTGGTGAATGCGCTTCTTACGTTGGCAGCGGTACGGTTGGTGTTGTCCGTAAGTGCATCTACGATGATGGCGATACCGTTGGGGCCGTAACCTTCGTAAGTCACATACTTATAGTTTACATTGCCCACATCTCCGGCTGCCTTCTTGATGCCGCGCTCGATGGTATCGTTGGGCATGTTGTTGGCTTTTGCCTTGGCAATAACGGTTGCCAGTTTGAAATTGTTGGCGGGATCGGGACCGCCCTCTTTTACAGCGACTGCGATCTCACGGCCGATAATGGTAAAAATCTTACCTTTTGCAGCATCGTTCTTTTCTTTTTTATGCTTAATATTAGCAAATTTGGAATGTCCTGACATTTTTGTTACTCCTTTGAACTTAAAGTTTCTTTCTCTTTGTATGCGTAGTCTTTACGCAATAACGCTCTTTCTATCATAGCATTATTTTCTTTTTTCTTCAAGCACTGATTGTCCGTCTTCTGCATTCTGCGGTGTTTTTTCCTCCGGAAGCTTCCGGACCAACACACTTCCTATCATTTTTTTGACCACGGAAAGGATTTTAAAGTTGTATCCCTTATAGTCCACATCGAACTGCTCGTCCGGTTCCGGGATCCGGTCCAGTCTGGAGATCAGGAAACCGTTCAAAGTCTCGAATTCTTCCTCGTCGAAGGTAATACCCAGAAGCTCTTCCACTTCCTTTAACGGAGTCTTGCCTTCCATGACATATTCGCCCTTGCCACGGTTCTTGATGTATTCCTGATCCTCATCATACTCATCCATGATATTGCCGACGATCTCCTCCAGAATATCCTCCATGGCGATCAGTCCGTCGGTCTGTCCGTATTCGTCTACCACAATGGCCATCTGCAGCTTCTGGGACTGCATTTCCTTGAACAGTTCATCGATATTTTTCGTCTGCGGCACAAAATAAGGCTCTCTGAGCAGCCCGTCCAGTTTTGCGATAGGCAGGTCCAGCTTGTCATCACTGATATGGAACCGCATGGCATCCTTCAGATGCAGGATACCGATGATATGATCAATATTCTCCTCATACACAGGGTAACGGCTGTTCTTGCCTCCCAGCATGGAAGCAATGGCATCTTTCAGTTTCGTCTCACCATCAATGGCCACGATACTTCCACGATGTGTCATGATATCCTGGGCTTCCTTGTCTCCGTATTCGAAAATGTTGGAGATCATCTCCGCCTCACTGGCCTGAATGACACCCTGCTCATGACCTTCCTGCACCATATTGATGATCTCTTCCTCGGTCACATCATTTTCATCCGTATTGTTGCGGACACCGAAGAGGAACAGGATTCCCTTGGCTGTCAGATTCACCAGCCCCGTCAGGGGTGCCAGCAGTCTGGTGATAATATAAATCGGGTCAATACAGGCATACGCCCACTTCTCCGGCTGTCTGGATGCCATTTTCCGGGGAATCAGCACACCGAAAGTCAACAGGATATAGATCATGGCAATAAAAGACAATACCGTGGCAATCCCTGAAAGCACTCCCGTAGGCACATTCTCCAGAGACATGCCTCCCACATTGATCACATGAAGTCCCTTGTCAATGGTCTGCAGCCAGATATTCAGATAAAAAGCTCCCATTAAAATATTGATCAGCGTAATAACCAGCTGTACCGTATTGATATAGATCCCCGGACGGCTGATCATTTCACTCAGCCGCATGGACCGGCGATCCTTTTCTTCCTCTGCTTTATGTAGGATCTCCTTTTCATTCAGATTGTCGATGGCGGCATCAAATCCATAGAAAAACATATCCACCAGCAACAGCAGGAAAAAGAGAAAAATGGCCACAGGCCCACTCATGTCCATATTTTATTTCATCCTTTCGTATTTTATCCTATTTTCGGATACACTATGCATCGGGCTATGTATCCAGCTCCAGGCTGACTTTCAGTGCCCGGTTCACTCTCCGCATAATGTCTCCGTCCAGATGGCATACCTTATCTTTCAGCCTCTTTTTATCGATGGTGCGCAGCTGTTCCAGCAGCACTACGGAATCTTTATCCATATCGTAGCGGCGGGCATTCAGTTCAATATGCGTAGGCAGCTTCGCCTTGTTCATCTTTGAGGTGATTGCAGCGCAGATCACGGTGGGACTGTGTTTGTTCCCCACATCGTTCTGGATGATCAGCACCGGCCGGATGCCGCCCTGCTCCGAGCCGATGACCGGTCTCAAATCTGCGTAATAGATATCTCCTCTTCTCATTTCTACTCCTTCATCAGCGATTTAACATAAGTATTGCCGATTCTTCCGGAGTTATACGAACACTTTAGATCCGTCAGAAATTTTCAAAATAATCTTTTACTTCTGTGATCTCACCATTTCGACGGTAGACTCTGGGAATTCGTTTTCCCAGTGTGCAGACAAACTCATAATTGAATCTACCGGAAAGTTCTCCCAGTTCTTCCGCCGTGATCCGCTCCTGACCATCTGCGCCAAGGAGCGTCACCTTATCGCCCTCCATGGCTCCGGGAATTCCGGAAATATCCACCATGAACTGGTCCATGCAGACCCTTCCGAGGATGGGGGCCTTTTTCCCGTGGATCAGCACGTAGCCTTTTCCCGACAGGCTTCTGGGATACCCGTCTCCATATCCTACAGGGATGGTGGCTACTCTGGTATCTTTTGTTGCGGTAAACAATCCACCGTAGCTGACACTCTGCCCCGCATGGATCGTCTTGCAGTAAATGATATGACTGTAGAGAGACATTGCAGCCCGCAGAGGTACAATATCCTTACTTACTTCTTCGGAAGGATATAAACCGTAGGTCGTGATTCCCGCCCGTACCATATCCATGTTGGCCTGGGGCATTTCCAGAATTGCCGCACTGTTGGAACAATGCTTTACCGGAATCTCCAGTCCCAGTTCCGACTGTATTCTATCAATAAAATTCTGAAACAGTTCCAGCTGATGGTTGGCAGAAGTCTTATCCGCTTCATCCGATTTTGCAAAGTGGGTAAAGATACCTTCCACTTCCAGTCCGGGATGTTCCATGACAAATTTTACAAAATCCAGCCCTTCGTCATCCGGAGTGATACCGATCCTTCCCATGCCGGTATCCACTTTGATATGCACTTTGGCTTTCTTACCGGCCTTTGCTGCGGCCTCTGCCAGTTCTTCCACGGTATCCCTGCGATACACTGCCGGGCGGATCTCTTCCCGGATCATTTCCTCATAACAATAAGGAAAAGTATATCCCAGGATCAGGATCGGTTTCTTCACACTGGCTTCCCTGAGGACATGTGCCTCCTCGTAGGTAGCTGCCGCATAGCCGAACATAAAATCCACATCCTCCAGCATTCTGGCAATGGGAACACCGCCGTGTCCGTAACCGTCCGTCTTTATGACCGCCAGTATCTTCGTCTCCGGGGCAATATTTTCCTTCATATGGATCATATTCTCCCAAATGGCATCCAGATCTATTTCCGCCCATACTCGTTGGTAGGAATTCATCTTTTCCTGTAGTTTGCTTATCATTTCTTCACACTTTCTTTCTCATCATAGTCTTTCATCAGGCAATCCGCAATATCTCCCGCCATTACCCCATACTCCGTATGGAGCTTTGCCGCCAGCTCACCGGCTCTGCCATGGAGATACACACCGTTAACAGCTGCATCAATTGCATTCATACCCTGAGCTAAAAGTCCCAGGATCACACCCGTCAGGACATCTCCGCTGCCCGCAGTGGCCATACCGCTGTTGCCTGTAGTATTCAGATAAAATTCTCCCTGTTCTTTACATACAATCGTTCTTGCATCCTTGGCAACCGCCACACCGTGAAACCGTTCTGCCAGTTCTCTGCCACACTCCGGAAGCTCCTTCTTGCATTCCGGGATGGTCTTCGCAAGCAGTCTGGACAATTCTCCCACATGTGGAGTCAGAATGATAATTCTGCCTTCTGCCCCCTGGGTACGCAGCTTCTCTGCCAATTCCTTACCGTTTTCTTCCGCCAGAAGATTCAGTGCATCCGCATCCATCACTAATGGTTTTCTGCTCTTTTCCACTACTTTTTTCAGGCATTCCAGTGCCTGTTCCTCTCTGCCGATGCCGGGACCGACAGCAATAACATCCGCCCATTCCATGCTCTCGGACAGCTGTCTGCAGGATCCGTACAAAGCCTCCGGAATTCCCTGCTGTAAGATCTGCCGGTTCTCCTCTGCGGTGATTACTTTTACCATACCGGCTCCGGTACGATACGCCGCTCTTGCCGCCAGGATTGCTGCTCCGGCCATGCCGTTGCTCCCAGCCACCAGCAAAGCTTTGCCGAAGGTTCCCTTATTCCCGGAGGATGTTCTGTCCGGCAGATGCTGTTCACAGCTGTCATAAGTATACATCTCCGGGCTCTGTCCCAGAAAGCTCTCCGGTCCGATCCCCACATTTGCAATGTGTACCTGCCCGGCATAATCGGTTCCCGGATACATTACAAGGCCTCTCTTGCAGAAACCAAAAGTAATCGTTGCATCTGCCAGGAAAGCACAACCAAGCACCCGTCCGGTGTCCGAGCAGATCCCACTGGGAACATCCAGTGCCAGCTTAAATCCTTCCGCCACATTCATCTCTTCTACGGCTTCCGCATAGATGCCTTCCACCGGGCGGCTCAATCCTACACCGAACAAGGCATCTACAATCACATTATATTCATCTGCCTGCGTATTACTGTCTGTCTTCACCGGAAAATGTTGCAGGGTCTGCCACTGGCTCTTCCATTGCTCTGTGGCTTTCTCCGGATCTCCCACAAGTCGTACCGCTACCGTATAACCGTCCGCCGCAAGAAGTCTCGCCAAAGCCAGACCGTCTCCTCCGTTATTTCCCATACCAGCAAAAATGAGCACTTTTGTCCGTTCCTTCACGGCATCAAAGCGCTCTTTCAGAAAATCCTCCGCAGCCAGAGCCGCTCTTTCCATCAGAACCGGCCCCGGGATGCCGAGGTACTCTATGGTATTTTTATCGTATTGCTTCATTTCCTGTGCAGTTACCAGATATCTCATACTATTTTTGCTCCGGATTATATTTCATGTCAAACAGATTGACCACTTCTGCACCAAAAATATCATGCATGTAGTTGTAGATCTCCTGATTCTGCTGTTCCATCTGCTGTTTTTCGATCAGACGTTTTTTCAGTTCGATACGGATCGCACCCACCCACTCCGCAGTCTCTTTGATCTGTTTGTCATTATCCTTCATAATATCATAGCAGCAGTCCATAGTAAACATCATAAGCTGAAGATTTATTCTTTCGATCTCTCTGGGGATATCTTTTAACTCATCTTCGTATGCTTCCAGCTTCTCATTGCATTCCCCGATCAGGCGCTTATGATCCTCGATCTGTTTGTTCAGCTTACTGTTTTCGCCCTGCTGTTCCGCCTCATCCACCATAGGAACGATCTCTTTCATCAGCTTCTTTTTCAGATTCCGGATATCCTTCGACTCGGTATTGAGCTTACCTTGTCGTTTCAACAGCTGATTCAGGGCATCTTCCGTTTCTTTTAGCGGAACGGAACCGGTCTTATTCAACAACCGATACCATTTATTATCCAGGGTGAGTACGGGCAGATGCTTTCCCGTCAATGCACCTTTGAAAGCAGCCTGTCGGTCCTGTGCATTTTCTTCTGCGTTACCGTTGCCCATAATATCACTCCTTTGATGCCTTACTTCATGTTGTATTATTTCTCGGTGCGCTGAAATTCATAAAAGCGGCTGCTTCGCATCCGTCATCGCCTTGCGACTTTTCCTTTTATTCATTTTCAGACACTCCGCCTATGAAATAAGCAATCATACGCTTGCTTATTTCATGTCTGAACTGTAACGGTTAATATTATAGGATAGCTTCATTAAGCTGTCGGACAGATGCACGTTCTCCACCTGAATTCCCTCGGGAACATTCAGATCCACATGAGCGAAATTCCAGATAGCACGGATCCCGTTAGCCACCAGCTTATCTGCCACTTCCACAGCACTGGTCTTTGGAATCGTCAGCACAGCGATATCGATGTCATTCTCCCGGATAAAGGATTCCAGCTGATCCATGGGCATGACCTTCACACCGCGGACATCCTTACCCACCAGTTCCGGGTTCGCATCGAACATTCCCTTGAAGATAAATCCACGACGTTCGAAGTTCATATAATTGCCCAGCGCTCTTCCCAGATTGCCTGCTCCAATGATGACGAAATTATGCTGCTTATCCAGTCCTAAGATCTTACCGATCTCACGATACAGAGATTCTACATTATATCCATAGCCCTGCTGGCCGAAACCGCCGAAATTATTAAAATCCTGACGTATCTGGGATGCGGTCACCTTCATCAGTCCGGAAAGTTCCTGCGAAGAAATACGTTCCACACCTTCATCCTTCAATTCCCCCAAATATCGAAAGTATCTGGGCAGTCTGCCAATCACAGCCTGTGAAATTTCTTTTACTTCCAATACTTTCACCTCCGATTTTTTTTAGTATACACCATATGTTAAAAACTTGTCAATGAATTGACAGGTTTTCTTCTTTTCGTTACAATAAAATTTAAAAAGCCCGGTCTCCGTGGGTTGGAAATAAAGGATACTTACTACCATGATATTATCTTGTCAGAATATTTCAAAAGCATTTGTAGAAAATCAGGTATTGAAAAACGTTTCTTTTCATATAGAAGATCACGAAAAGGCAGCCATCGTTGGCATCAACGGTGCCGGGAAAACGACACTGCTCCGCATCATCGTAGGGGAAATGACTCCCGATGACGGGCAGGTGGTTCTGGCGAGGGACAAGACCCTGGGATACCTTGCACAGAACAGCACTGTGGACACCTCTCACACCATTTACGAGGAACTGTTATCTGTCAAGGCGGATCTGCTGCGCCTGGAGGAAAAGATCCGGGAATGCGAAAACAATATGAAGCATGCCGAAGGAGATGCGCTGGAAGACCTGATGAAGCAGTACACCTCTCTCACCCATGCTTTCGAGACCGGCGGCGGCTATCTCTACCGCAGTGAGCTGGTCGGTGTGTTAAAGGGACTGGGATTTACCGAAGATGAATTCTCCAAGCCGGTTGCCACACTCTCCGGCGGTCAGAAGACCCGTGTGGCGTTAGGACGGCTTCTGTTACAGAACCCTGATCTCATCATCCTGGACGAGCCGACGAACCACTTAGATATGAATTCCATCGCCTGGCTGGAGACTTATCTGTTGAATTACAAGGGAGCCGTTCTCATCGTCTCCCACGACCGGTATTTTCTGGACCGGATTGCCGGGAAAGTCATCGAGATCGATCAATCCAAGGCTACGACCTTTATGGGGAATTACTCCGATTATGCCGTAAAAAAGGAACAGCTGCGCGTTGCTGCCTGGAATGCCTATATGAACCAGCAGCGTGAGATCAAGCATCAGGAAGAAGTCATTGAAAAATTAAAGTCCTTCAACCGGGAAAAGTCCATCAAGCGGGCGGAAAGCCGGGAGAAAATGCTGGACAAGATTGAGGTCATCGAAAAACCCTCCGAAGTCCGCACAGATATGAAGCTGACACTGATGCCCCGGATCTTAAGTGGCAATGATGTGCTGACTGTGGAGCATCTGTCCAAAAGCTTTGACTCCCATAAGCTTTTTACCGATGTCAATTTCGAGATCAAGCGCGGCGAGCATGTGGCGATCATCGGTGATAATGGCAGCGGCAAGACCACTTTGCTTAAGATCTTAAATGGTCTCGTTCCTGCAGATCAGGGTACCTTCCGATTAGGTTCCAATGTGGAGATCGGCTATTACGATCAGGAGCATCATGTCCTGCACAGTGACAAGACATTGTTCGAAGAGATCTCCGACGATTATCCCTACCTGAACAATACCCAGATCCGCAATGTGCTGGCGGCTTTCCTCTTCACCGGGGAGGATGTTTTCAAGCGTATCAGTGATCTGAGTGGCGGCGAGCGCGGTCGTGTATCTCTCGCCAAGCTGGTACTCTCCAACGCAAACTTCCTCATCCTGGATGAGCCGACGAACCACTTAGATATCATGTCCAAGGAGATTCTGGAGGATGCCCTGAACGGTTACGAAGGAACGATATTGTATGTCTCCCATGACCGTTACTTTATCAACCGTACCGCCCACAGGATCCTGGATCTGACGGAGGGACAATTCGTAAATTATGTTGGAAATTATGACTATTATCTCGAAAAGCACGACACCGTGATGGCTGCAATAGAAGCCAGTGTTCCACAGAGTGCTGACGCAGATAACACAGTTGCCGCTAAGGTTGCAGAATCCGAAGTTAAGCTGGACTGGAAAGCCCAGAAAGAAGAACAGGCACGACTCCGCAAGAAAGAAAACGACCTGAAAAAATGCGAAGAACAGATTGCCAGACTGGAAGCCCGTGTCTCCGAGATTGACACCGAAATGTCCGATCCCGCCATCGGCACCCAGGTGGCAAAATTGCAGGAACTGTCCAAAGAGCAGGCCGCCTGCCAGAAGCAGCTGGAAAAATTATATGAACAGTGGGAAGAACTGGCAGAGTAAATTGAGAGTTAGTGAAATACATTGGCAAAATCCACGAACTCCCGGAGCATGCGATACACATGTCTCGAT
>ERZ1027237.1361-NODE-1361-length-11603-cov-4.795722_pt1 | contig 11603 bp, 5 predicted proteins | sample MGYA00519264_ERZ1027237 | MGnify/ENA primary metagenome ERZ1027237 (study PRJEB26926, sample SAMN06164640) | human gut metagenome | biome: ENVO:00009003; feature: ENVO:2100002; material: ENVO:00002003 | host: Homo sapiens | place: USA | collected 2012 ...
TCAAGCAGAGGCATATCCAGCACAACGATTGCCGCACCCTTTTCCTTTGTGATGATGCGCCATTGCTCTAAAATTTCCTCATAGTTTCTGCCGAGACGGTCGATGCTCTTGATCACAAGCGTGTCGCCGTCTTTCAATTTGCGCAGCAGCCGCTGGTAGCTGCGGCGGTCAAAATCCTTGCCGGACTGCTTGTCCACGAAAATCGCTCGGTCCGTTAACCCGAATTCCCGCAGGGCGATGAGCTGTCGCAGCTCATTCTGTTCCTTGGTCGAAACTCTTGCATAACCGTATTCCATGTGCTGACCTCCCAATTTATCGGTGGATAAATTGTAAGCCAGATGCCGGCCACATGGGGGATATAGTGTTGCAAACTCACCTCCGTTTTTCGCATAGAGTACACGCATAGTGCGTGGACTCTACGCTCTACATGGGGTATTCTCCCATTTTCACAGAAAATCTTCCATCCGCCGCTGTGTTTGACGCCGCATTCAAAAACTTACACGCAGTTTTTGTTGTCTGCGTATTATGTCCTCATACTTACTTGACCTTGGAAACGCGAATACCCATTGCCCCCTGCGGCGGGTCAGTTATGACCCGCCAGCCCCCGTTTCATACGCGGCTCGGTTTGACGCTCACTCCCCCAACATGACAGTAACGGAACGTTTCACAACGTTCCGTTACGCTTATCTTCCCCGGCCTTTCGGCCGGGGAAGATTCTTATAAGAGGTCTTGATCTCACTTTTCCGCGTACAGCCGCCACAGGAACGCGGCGATCTGCGCTCTCGTGCAGTCGTTGGCGGAGCCGAACAGCCCACCGCCGATGCCGTCGGTGATGCCGTGCTCCTTGGCCCACGCCACTGCCTGCGCATAGTAAGCGTCCGCCGCTACGTCGCTGAACCCGGCGCTGCCGCCCACGGCGGGGCTGCCCGCCGCGCGGTACAGGAACGCCGCGGACTGAGCGCGGGTGCAGGCGGCGTCAGGGCTGAACAGGCCATCGCCCGTGCCCCCGGTGATGCCGTTTTCAATGGCCCACGCCACCGCCTTGGCGTAGTAGCTGCCTGCGGAAACGTCCGCAAAGCTGACCGTACCCTTCGGCTCGGGAGAACCGGCCGCCCGCCACAGGAAGGTGACGATCTGGGCCCGGGTGCAGTTCAGGTTGGGACTGAAGGTAGTCTCCGTAGTGCCCTGGGTGACCTCACGCTTGAGCATCCACTCCACCGCGTCCACGTAGTAGGCGCTGTTTGCCACATCCGCAAAGGGATTCACCCAGGAGAAGGTAGGCTCCACCGTCACCTTGTCGGCGGGCATCTCAAAGGTAAACGTGCCGTCGCCGTTGTCCTTGACGGCCAACTGCTTGCCCTTGGAATCCCGGACGATCACCTCGTCCACCTCGTAATGTTGCTCCGCCTTCACGGTGATGGTCACCTTGTCGCCCTTGGCCGCGCTGGTCTTGGAGAGGGAAACGGAGCCGTCAGGATCCTTGCTCACCTCCGTCTGAACGGGGTTGGTGGAGGGTCTGGAGCCGCCGCCACCGCCGGAGGGGCGGGTGCTGACGGTCAGCTTGCCGTCCTCATAGCGGATGGTGTAGTTGCCGGAGGCCGCCGCGCCGCCGGCAAGGATCTTGACCTCGCCGGTCTTGGTCATGTCGGGGGCGATCTCGTTGCCGTCCGCGTCAACGTACTTCACCGTCGGCTGGGTCGTCAGCTTCTCCTCGCCCACCAGACCGGAAACGGTATAGCTATCCTCGCCCAAGGTGGGGGCCTTGTCGCCCACATAGGCGGTCTGATCCTTGGCCTTGACGGTGATGACCGCCTTGCCGATGACAAATGTATAGGTCTTATTTGCGGTCGTTCCGTCCGCCCACTGGGTATTGACCGTGTCCTTCAAGGCCGCCGTGACGGAATAGCCCGTCTCGTTGGCGTTGGTCTGCTTGTTGCCGGTGATGGTGTAAGCACCATCCTCCGCCAGAGCGTAGGTCTGCTCCGTGCCGTTGTAGGTGAAGACCGTGGCATCCGCCGTGGGAATGGCGATCGGCTTCTTCCCCACCGTCAGGGTGCAGGTCGCCGCTGCCTCGGCATACTCCTCCGTGGCGGACGCCTTGGCGGTGATGACCGCCGTGCCCGCGCCCTTGATGGTGACCTTGCCGGTGCCGTCCACGGTGGCAACCGCAGGCGCGCTGCTCTCGTAGGTCACGGTGCTGCCCTCGACAGCGCCGACCGCGGCAGCGGAGAAATCCGGGTCGCCATAGGTCTTGCTTACGGCAGACGGAATGCTTTCAAAGCGGAAGTCGCTCTGAGCCAGCTTATCCGCCACCGTATAGGTACCGGCGTGGAAGTCGATGGTGTAGTTTTCGTTCAACGCCAAATTACCCTGCGTGATGGAATAGCTGCCCGCGGCATCCGGAAGCGCGTTGGTCTCCAGCGTGCCGGTGAACACGTCACCGGCGGCCAGTTCCGGGGTATAGGTGTAGGTCAGTCCCGCCAGAGCCAGACCCACACGGGAGGTCTTGTCCTCCGCCGTTACGGTGATGGCCAGCTTTTCGATCTTGACACTGATTCTCTGAGCCTCTACATTCAGATGATTCTTGTCACCCACGACCTTGTAGGAAACGGTATAAGTCTCAGCTTTCTTGCCCATGGGCGGGGTCTCGGTGTAGTCCGTGCCGTCCAGACTGTACTGCACCGTGCCGGTGCTGCTGGCAGGCAGAGTCTCAAGCAGTGCCTGCTCCTCGCCGTTGTAGACCAAATCGGTCTTGGCAGCCGGATCGGTCACAGACCCGGCGGTCTGAGAGATCGAAGGCTTGATGTAGGTGAAGCACTCACGGTAATTTTCGCCGCCGGACGTCGGCGTAAAGGCCGCCCTATACACCTTTGTATTACCGACTTCCGGGATTTCATCCATGCCGTCGCCGTCAAATTTCCATGTGCCGGGTACGATTGTTACCTTGCTGCTATTATAGTAGACCGTAGTGGAAGAGACAGGGATATCTTTTACCTTGGTGCCGTAAGACGCCGTGGCCGTCATCCGATCTTCTCCGATAATTCTCAGCGTTACGGGATTGATGGGGAAGCGTACTGTAATCTCGCCCGTATAGTTGCCGGTGCCGGTAATGATGATTTTCGCCTGAGAATCCGGCCCCAACTTGGTGGCGTTGATGTTATTCGCATAAGCAACGGCGTAATCCGTCCCCGCCGTCAGCGTATTGCCATCCAGCACAACAGATGTTACCGCCGGCTTCTTCTCGCCGCCATCATAAACTTGTTCGCTTTGGTCCCTCGTGACTGCGGCGCCCTCAATGGATTTCGGGCTGATGGTAAACTCCGCCGTGCCGGTGTGGATCTCGGTGTCTGTCTCACATTGCACCTTCACGGTGTAATCGCCCGCGTCGGTAGGCCGCTTGCTTGACGTGGTGCCGTCCTTCGTGTTCGTGTAGGTGACGGTCACGGCGGAATCGGTAAGCTCCACGCCGGTCGGCAGACCGTTTACCTGCAATTCCTTCGCGGCTTCTCCGAAGGTCCAGTCGTCCATGGTAACGGTAATATCATTGGCTGTGGGCTTTTCTTGCAGAGTCAGCGTGATCCCTACCGGAATAACCTTGTAGTTTCGACTGGTCACATTAACGGTTACATATGCTCGCATACCTACGAGATTGCTGGCCATCGGCTTCATGGTAATCGTTAAAATTTCACCGTTTAACGCAGTATTAGTCAAATCCACATAGTCGGATTGAGAAGTAATGCCGAAAGCAGCGAGTGTCAGAGAGTCGCCGTGGCGAACTTTATTCTTCGTCAGTTCCTGACTCAAATCCACTGTAAAGGTTTGGGAAACAGAAGAAGGATGCATGTTGTTTACCGCTACGGGAACCGTTCCGTTGTATTGAGTTGCCTGCTGGATAGTCAAGCCCAATTCGCTGGTAGCCGCATTGGTGGTATCCGTATCATTAAATACCGCTTCGATGATGTAGTCGCCCGCATCAGTTGGGTTTTCGTTCAGCTTTTCACCCTTGATATAGGTATTACCCTCGTTTTTTGTGGCAGTATACCAGTTAAACTCTGCAATATCACTGTATGTACCGCCGGAAATCGTCAAACGGTCAGAAGCCGGGTTGGCAAGCTGGGTGCCGTCGAATGTTTTGCCATACGGATAACCTTGCCAGTTTCGGATCGTCGGCGTCGCCTTGGTGATCTTAAAGCCGCGGGTTACGGTCAGGCCCTCTACCGTGATGCTGGCCGTGTAGGAGCCCGGCAGGGTGGGCGCGGTCGTGCCGAGATCCTTGCCGGTCACGCTGTTCTGATAATAGATTTCGATTGTCAAGGCCTTCGGGCCGCGCCAGGCGGGCTGTTTGCTGGCTTCTACCGATGCGTTATTCCAACGATCGCCGTACGTTGTGTTTTCGACTTTAAGCCGCACAGAACCGCCGTTATACTCATCGCTGCCAGAGGCGGTCACCGGACAGTTTGGAGCGGTGCATTTTGCCTTGATCATCTCGGTCGTTGCGGTGAACTGCCAGTTGTGGTCGTGGCCGTTGAAACGGAGCGTTCCGTCGTCCTTTTTTGTGAACGAGTACCCCTTGTCCTTCACGTCGGAGGAGAAGATCTTATCATAGTCCTCCCCCACCCCGCCGGTGGCGATGTCCGCGCTGGCTTCACCCTGCGTGGAGATGCCGATTTTGGACGCGGCGTCCAGGGTTCCTTCGACGGTGATGGTCTTGCCCGTGGACAGGAACACATTGTAATCGAGGGTGCCAACAAGTGTGCCGTTGTTATAGACGTTTTTATAGTTGCCGGTGACGCTTACCTTACCGCTGACGGTGAAGGCGCCGGGGCAAGTGTCGCCGAAATTGTTTTTGTAATCGCACAGATACACACCGTAGCCAGCGTTGCCAGTAATGGAGCCGCCGGACATGATAAACTCGCCGCCGTTCACATACACACCGCTGCTGTTACCGTAAAGGCTGCTGTTGCCCGAGATCTCGCCGCCGGACATATTAAATACGGCGCGGGATGAGTCGGCATAGGTAGGGGCAACGTACACACCGCCTCCGCCGGAATAACCCATGTTGCCAGTGATCTTGCCACCGTACATATTGAAAACGGAGTACGTCGCGACATAGACACCCGCGCCGAATGTAGTGCCGTCGTTATAATTACCATCGGTTTGGTTGCCGGTGATGTTGCCGCCGTACAGATTGAAGGTGCCGAACACCTTCACGCCGCGGCCTCTCTTCTCGTCTTCGTGCGTGACCGTACCGGCCGTGCCGCAGTCGGTTAGGGTAAAGGTTTTGCCCTTGTCCACCTCAATAACATTAATACTTTTTGTAATCGCCGTGATGCTGTAGCCGTTGAGGCAGAGCACCACGCCGTCTGCCGGATGCCAGGTTTCACTCACTTTGACATCGTTCATGAGGTAGTAGTGGCGGCCCGCTTGCAGACCGGTTACATCCCTGGTACCTGTCCAAGTCACATTATCGTGATTCTCGCCATCCACACAGCTTGCGCCGCAGATGGGGTGCTGGTGTCCGCCCGCCGCCAGCGCCGCAGACTGGCTGAACCAGTCGGACAGCGCCGCCAGCTTCTCCGTGTTTTTCAGCTGTGCCTGCTGTTTCTCGGTCAGGGTTTCATAATACGCGTCGCAGGCGGTCTGAAACGCCTCGTAGACCGCCATGGCATCCGCATCGTCCATGCCGTCCAGTTCCGCCGCGTCAGGCAGAGCGTCGATCATCGCCTGCACATCGGCCACGGCCTCGTCCTGCTTTACAGTCGGGATCTCCCGCTGTTCTTCCTGTTCCGCAGACTGATTTTCCTGCTTCGCTTCCCCGTTTGCCGGGTCTGTCGATTCCTCCACAGCCGGGGGCGTCTGTGCCGTCCCCTCCGTCTCCTCTGCCAGCGCCGCCGTTGGCAGCAGCGTCAGGCACAGGGCCAGCGCCATGAGACAGCTCAAGATACGCTTCTTCATAGATCTCCTCCTGTTCGTTTCCGTCTCCGTCCGAATCAGTCTCCCACGGACAGAGATCTTCCCGTAGGGAGTTCTCCCTACGGGTCCGGGGGCGCCCCCGGACAGTTTTTCAGTTTCAGACGCTCAGTGTAGCATCTTTTCCGCGCCTTGCGGGGCCGTCTGCATGAAACGTCCTTTTTTCGACACGAAATGTCACCGGAGCGGCTCCGGCCAACATTTCTTCTGTATCCGGCCTCTTTTTTCGCGATAAGATCATACACCGTACACCGGTGTACGATGCAAGAACTTTTTTGAACTTCGGAAGAAATCTTACGAAACCCGGCGAAAAGCAGTTTTTCCTTAATGACACTCTGTTCGATTTGCTGCGGCAGGGATAAGCTACATGGCATCTGTATCCACCTTTTCGGGGGATAAATGGGTTTTTGCCTCATTAAAAAAGCATCGAGAGGGCTTATAGCCCCCTCGATGTTTTGCGCCATAATGCGCAAGCGCAGAAATTACTTTTCAAAATCAGCTTTCCGCTTCTGTACAGCACGAGAGCTTAGATGGTACTTCTCGCACAAAGCAGCCGTGCTGGAGCGTTTCGCCCCGGGCAAATTCTGCCATTGAAAACTGGTTCAGTGGAGAGAAAAGACTTTTTTGACACGCTAAAAGTTATCCAGGCTTGGAGCGAGCAGCGATGCCTGCCGCTGTCTACTTAATGGACGGCTCCCGCTCAGTCCTCGTAGATCGTGGTGGAGGTGACCTGCCCGTCCACACATTCAAAACTCACAGCGTCGGAATAGGCGTAATTGCCTGCCACGTCCCGCATTTCAATGACCATGGAATAGGTGCCGTCGAACAGCGGTGCCTCGCCGAAGGCGGTGTCGGCTGTCACCGTCACCTCGTCGGCGGCATACATTTCAAATTCGTCGTCCCCGCTGAGGGTGGCCAGCTTCCAGATGGTCGTGACCACGTCTCCCTCCTTCAGCAGCCGCCGTTCCTTGCTGGCCATGCCGGAGGGGTCCAGACCCTGGGTAGCTCCCAAAATGCTCCATTCCTCCGTGTCGAACTCGTAGGCCACCTGCAAATTGTAAGCCTCGCCGTTCAAGAGGATGGGCACAGAGTAGAGGTTGTAGTCCTCGCCGTCGAAGGACAGCTCCATGTACACCAGATTGCCGTCCAGCGCGCCCCAGACGCCCCGGAAGTTGTCGTAAAACACGCCGTTGTCCCAATCGGCGTTCATGTCGTTGTCCGTTCCCAGCAGGAGCATCTGATCCGTCTCCTCGTCCACATAGAACAGGGAGAAGCCGATCCCAGCCAACACGGAGTTGGCCTCCGGGCCAAGCTCCAGATAGGAGATGCCGTCATCGGTGACGTGAATGGGCGCACCGTCCCAGCCTGTCTCCGGCAGGGTCATGCGCTCCGGCAGCTCCTGGATATTCAGCTCCGCCAGATAGTCCTCGCCGCCCTCGGCCACCTCGCCGGTAAGCTCATAGGCATAGAGATACTTGAAGGCAAGGCCCTCGCCCACGGTGAGATAACCGTTGAGATCGTCCATGTCGCCGTTATAGGAATAGTAGCAGCTCAGGCCGGTGGCCTCCGCCCGGTAGGGCCCGCCCACCTTGTAGAGCACGCAGTCCGCCAGCGCGTCGGAAACGCTTTGGGCAGAGGGCAGCAGCCACGCCGTCTGCCGGGCCAGATGGCCCATGTCCACCATGTTGGTAAAGCCCTGCTCCCGGGTGTTGCCGCCGTAGTTCTCGCTCTGGGCGGCGGCGCGGCCCAGCTCCGCGAAGAAGGCGGGGTCCTCCGCCGCGGCCGCCAGCGCCTCCTGACCGAAAGCCTCGTAGGCGTCCAGCAGCGGCGTCAGCTTTCTCAGATCCGTCAGGGAGAGGGTGGTCTGATCCTGCGTCCCCACGGCCTCGCAGCCCTCGTAATAGCTGTCGCAGATGGCGCGGCCCAGCCTGGCGCCGTCCATGGCCGGATCCTCTGCCAAGGCCCCCAGCCAGCTGGAATACAGCCAGCCGTTGGCCGGCTCCACTTCCTCGGAGGCCACTAAGTATTTCGCAAAATTCTGGAACACGGCGGCCACGTCCACCGTGGCCATCAGGCAGGTGTCAAAGCCGATCAGCTCCAGCGCCGGATCGTCCTTGTCGGCGGGCCACACCGCGTCAAAGGCCTGATACATCTCGGCAAGGTCCAGAGAATCCAGCCCGTGCAGCTCGTCAAAGGCCGCACCGCTGACGCTGCCGCCGCCGTGGTTCCAGAAGGTCACGGCCACCCGGTCGGCGGGATAGTTGGTGTTGGCGAAGTCCAAAAACTCGTACAGCGTCTGGGCGTCGCCCATGTTGGCGGTCTCGCTCTCCTCCAAAAGCTGCAAGCCCTCGCTGTTATAGAGCCAGCGCTGCAATTTGGAGGGGTCCACCTCATCGTTCTGCCAGACGGACGCGCCGCCGGTCTCGATGACCACATTCACATTCTCCGGCAGTTCCACTTCCATCATTTCGGAGAGATCCATGGTGGCAAAGCCGCCGTTGCTCTCCAGATCGCTGCCGCAGAGGTACCAGTAGACCGCCCAGCTCTCCCCCTCCGCTCCGGCGCTGTCGGAGACATCCTCCGACCCGCCGCAGGATACCAGGGACAGGGCCATAGCCATGGCCAACAGGCAGGATAAAAACTTCTTCATGCGTTCCTCCCTCAAATTCCCAGAAGCTGACGCTTCTTGGCGGAGAATTCCTCCTCCGTCAGCACGCCGGCGTCCAGCAGCGCCTTGTACTTCTGGATCTCGCTGACGGCGTCTGTGGGAAGCGTCACCGTGGGCTGGGCCGCCTGTACGCTCTGCGCCCCGCCGCCGATCCGGGTCTCCCCCGCGTTGGGGTCGATCATCCGCATCAGCTTGGAGGCCAGCAGGTGCAGCTCCTCCGTCTGCTCCCGGTAGGTCCGCAGGTAGTCCTCGGCCCGGGGATAGTCCCGGTCAAATTCCGGGGCAGAGATCTTCTCGTCAAAGGACTTCCAATAGGGGTGGTCCAACGTCAGCTCAACACGGAACTCCTTGACAGGGGCGGGCACGTCGAACCGGGGCCGGTAGAGATCGTTGGTCCGCTCCCGCTCCCGGCGTTCCTCGTTAGTCTCGTCCATGCAGCGGTGCAGGCCCTCCATGGCCTCCCGGCGCTCAAACTCCTGCTTTTCCATGTGGAACCGGGCGATGGTGTCCGCCATGGCGTTCACCCGGGCGGGAACGTCGCTGGCGGTGCACTTCAGCGTACCGCTGCCGCTTTCAAACAGGGGGCTGCGATCCTCGGAAATGCGGAAGGACTTCAGCTCCTTGCCCTGAAAGACCCAGCCGCTGTCCTCCTTCATGCGGAACAGGCCGTGGGTCTCATCCAGAAACACGGAGCAGCCCCAAAAGCCGATGTTGAAGCGGTAAGTGGTGGTAAACTCGGCCTGCAAGGCCTGATTGTCCTGAAAATCGACGAGATACTTCTTGAAGTCCGTCAGTGACATCTGGTTCACGGCCCCGGCGGGCAGATCGATCTTGCTGTCGCACTCCTTGCAGATGGGCTGACCGTCGATCTTTGTGGGCAGCAGCCGGGGCGTCGGATTGCCGCAGATCGGGCAGAGCTTCTTATTGTTGCTGAATAATCCCATAGTGATTCTCCTATTCCTGTATATTTGCCCCATGGGGCAGAAAAAAGAGCATCTGGTCAAAGGCGGTCAGCGGGTCCCCACGCTGCCGCCGCCGGAAAAGCCGCCGCCACCGCCAAGGGAGGCAAAGCCGCCGCTTCCCCCGCTGCGGGCCACCTGAGCCGCCTGCCGCTGCCGCGCTACGGCGGCATAGAGATAGTGGTTATATCGATTCGTGCCGCGCAGGCAGCGCTGATACCGCTCCACCTGAGAAAGCTGCCGGGGATACAGGGTCCGCACCTGCTCCAACACCTGCTCGGCGATGCCTAACAGCACCGCGTACACCATGTACTCCTGCCAGAGCACGGTCTCCGACACCGTCCGCTCCGCCAGCAGGGAGAAGTCCAGCAGATAGCGCTTCAGCCCCAGCAGTTCCCGCCACTGGCGCTGTCCCTCCGCCGTCAGGTCCTTTGCCTTTTTGCAGCGCTTGCTTCGGAGACTGCCCCCTCGGAACAAAGTCAGCCGCCCCTCCCGCTCGCAGGAGGTCAGCAGCTCGTCCAGCGCCTTTCCCCGGCGGCTGTCCTCGCAGAAGCGTTCCAATTCCCGCTCCTGTAAAACGCTGTCGCCGCCAGCGGCTGATTCCAAAAAGGTATAGAACGCCTCGTCATAGGCATCCCCGCCGTGAGGCTCCCGCAAAAGCCGCAAAGAGATTTGGTCCTGGCCGTCCGTTTCCGGTTCCAGACTGCCCAGCGTGACCAAACGCAGCAGCCGGGCCGCCATATAATGCTCCGGGGTGCACAATCCCAGACCGCTACCCAGAGCGTAGGAAACATTCAGATCCCCGCCGTTGGGCAGATCCCGGAAGTAGTCCACGCTGTTGAGCCGTTTTTTCTCTCTGGCCTTTTTCCGGGCCTTCACCAACCGGGAAATGCCCAGCACGATGCCAATGACCGCCGCCAGAGATCCCACCATCCAGAGAACGTCCGTCGCGGTGATGGGCTCCTCCTCCGTATCGTAGTCGCTTCCTTGAAGGGCCGTATCCACAACGGCCTGAAAGACCCCCGTCTCCTGCCGCTCGGGCAGAAGGCAGCCCTTTTCCAGCCGGACCATGACGGTCATGTACCGGCTGCCCTCCAGGGGTGTCTCCGTCCATGCCCGGATCACGCCGTCCTCAAACTGGATCTGTCCGTCAAAGCCAAAGGCCCAAATATCGCAGGTCTCGTCCGTCAGGGGCGTACCGTCCTCCATGCGGACGGTGACGCTGGCTGATGTGGGGAAAATGGACTGGTCCGGGTCGATGAAGCGGTAGTTGAAGCCGTCGGCGTCGGAATAGGCCCCCGCGAGGCCGCCGATGTCGTAGGACACCGTATAGTCATGTCTGCCGTATTCCGTGATGCCCCAGCACAGCTCCACGCCGCCGTCGATCTCCAGAAGGCCGCACTTCCCCGCCTTTTCGTCAAAGGAGGCGTCGATATCCCACTGGCCATCCGGCAAAACGGCGTAGGGGCCGTTTTCGTCGGAAACGGCGAACCGTGAATACGTGAGACAGCCGCTGTCCATGCGATCCACATAGAATTCCGTGCCCTCCGCCGTGGCGGCGGAAAATACCTGGGTCACATGGGCCGAGCCGTCCGCCCGGAGGGCTACGTCGGTAGTCAGTGTCTCCACCCGGTTCGCCGCCAGAGCGGGCGCGGCGCGGAGCGCCGCCGTCAGCAGCGCCGTTAGAAGGATCGTCAGCCGTTTCATCACTTCATGCTGGGCATATCTGCCTTTTCTTCCCGCTGCTCCAGATAGTCCCGCATACGGAAGCCCAGAAGTCCGGCTACAAGGCTGGTAGGGAACAGCCGCAGCTCCCGGTTCAGCTTGGTGACGGAATCGTTGTAGATCAAGCGGCTGGTACGCACCATTTTCTCGTAGCTGTCCACGGCGTCCATGCACTTTGCGTAGCCCTTGTCCGCCTTCAGTTCCGGGTAGTGCTCCGCCACCATGGAGATCCGGCCCAAAGCTTCGGAAATGACTCCCTCCTGCTTCAGCACGTCCTCCGG
>ERZ1027237.1363-NODE-1363-length-11598-cov-4.957463_pt1 | contig 11598 bp, 8 predicted proteins | sample MGYA00519264_ERZ1027237 | MGnify/ENA primary metagenome ERZ1027237 (study PRJEB26926, sample SAMN06164640) | human gut metagenome | biome: ENVO:00009003; feature: ENVO:2100002; material: ENVO:00002003 | host: Homo sapiens | place: USA | collected 2012 ...
ATCTACACTCGACTAGTCGTCGGCAGCGTCAGATGTGTATAAGAGACAGTCCCTGACGTAGAAATGGGAGAACAAGCATAGCCATGCCGGTTGAGTGCATTTGTTGTCCAGTGCAGCAATACTTCATCATTGGCTTCCACAATGATACAGCGGTTACTATCCACTTTGGGATAATATACTCCGTGCGCATAATCAAACCGGATATCGTTGCGGGAAAACAAGCCGTCCATCCGGTGACTTAGAATCATATCTTCCGTTACTCCACATTGCAGTCCGTTTTCTTTTGAAAGTAACCAAAGTTTATCTGCCAGTACCAATGCCTGCTCTATGTCATGGGTGGAAAGCAGGATCGCTTTCTTTTGTTCCACTGCCAGGCGATGAAGCAAAGTCATAATTTCGATGCGACTCACTACATCTAGGAAAGCTGTCGGTTCATCCAGCAGAATGAGCGGACATTCCTGTACCAATGCTTTGGCAATCATGACCTTCTGTCGTTCCCCATCTGATAGCTCTGCAGTATAACTGTGTGCTTTATGACTGATGCTTACAGCTTCCAGAGCCTCTTCAATGATGGAGTGATCCGTTTTGTTCAATCTGCCGAAGAATCCCGTATGAGGTTGTCGTCCCAGAGCTACCAACTCATATACAGTCAGTCCGCCTGCTTGTGTCTTGTCTGTCAGTACTACTCCGATGGTACGTGAACGTTCTTTTTCGGAATAGGCAGACAATGGCTTTTCCTGTACAAATAATTCTCCTGACAAGGCCGGTTGCGAAGCTGCCAAAGTGCGGAGCAGAGTTGATTTACCGGTTCCATTAGCTCCCAGAAGGCAGGTCAGTTCTCCGGGATAGAGCCGGAAGGAGAGATGTTCATGTATCCGTTTCTCTTGCTTTCCCTGGCGGTAGCCGATGCATAAATCGTTTGCGGTGATAACAGCTTTCTCCATCAGTTGAAGTATTGTATTTTACGTTGGTTGACAATGACATAAATGATAACAGGCGCTCCCAGCACAGGGGTTACCGCATTGAGGGGAATAATACCTGCTTCACCCGGAAGGATGCAGATCAGATTGCAGAGCAAGGCAATTACACCACCCGTCAGCAAAGTGATGGGAAGCAGTGAATTGTGATTGGACGTACCCAGCATCAGGCGGGAGATATGTGGAACGGCCAGACCGATGAAAGCAACTGGTCCGCAGAAGGCGGTGGTGACGGCTGTCAGTAGTCCGGTGGCAATCAGTAACAGATTTCTTGTGCGACGGATGTTTACTCCTAAGTTTTCAGCATAGCGCGTACCCAACAGCAAGGCATTCAAGGGTTTGATAAGCAGGATGGAAAGTAACAAACCTGCCAGACAGAAAATGGAGAAATAGGGGAGTTGTTGCAATGAGACACCTCCGAAGTTCCCCATGCCCCATATCATATAAGAATGTACCCCTTCGGCAGTAGCAAAGAAATTAAGTAATGAAATAGCGGACGAAGTGATATAACCGATCATGATACCCGTAATCAGCAGCATGATGTTGCTTTTTATCAGTGTCGAAAAGAAAAGGATAAGTCCCATTACCACCATCGACCCGATGAAGGCACCGAGTATCACGGAAAAGAAACCGGATAAGGTAAATACTCCTGTAGCAATGCTTCCTCCACCGGCCAGCATCACCAATGCGACACCAAGACTTGCTCCTGAGTTAATGCCCAGGATGGATGGACCTGCCAGTGGGTTGTTGAATGCCGTTTGTAGCATCAGTCCCGAAGCTGCGAGTGCGGCACCACATAGTAATGCCGTGACGGCTTGCGGCAGACGGGACTCCCAGATAATAAAAGCCCAGCTGGTTTTTTCTACTTCATTTCCTATGAGAGTATTCCACACAGCTCCGGCAGGGATATTGATTGAACCGAACCAGAGATTCGCAGCCATCAATACGAGAATGAGGACCGACAGTGCTATGCCATATATATATCCTTTTGCTTTCGTTCTTATCATCAGTTCTATTCTGATAGTTTTTTGTAATACCTCAGCTCATAGCCTTCCAACAGTGAAGGGTGAAATATTTTAATCAAATCTTTCAATAACCAGTCCGGATGGAAAGGCGTTTCTTCGTAAAAAGGAACCCGGTTGGTATTACATCCGTAGATGTTCCGTTCCTTGAAAGCACGGAAACCTGCATAAGGGGCAAATTCTTTTTCCAGTTCCTTGTATGTTTTATCTATAGGTTGGTTATAGCGTATCAGCCAGAAATCCGTTTGCTGACCTTTCTCAAAGATAACTTCGAAAGGATAGGGGAGCGAGCCGCTATGTGTATCTTCTCTGAAAATATAGTTGGCGCCTGCATCAGCGTATAGCCTGGCAATGGTGCTGTTGCCACCCGGAGTGTACCAGGTAGAGCTTGTTTTCAAATCACACATCACGGAGGGAGCAAAGGAGATGGGTTTTACTAATTCCTGTAAATCCTTATAGCTTCTTTCTACCGAAGCAAACATAGCATCTGCTTCCGCTTTTTTACCAAATAGTAGACCGTAGAAACGCATCCATTCGGCACGTCCCAATGAAGAGGTTTCCATATAGTCGGCACATTCAATGATGGGTACATTCAACTTTTCCACACGCCCGTATCCGCCGCTGTTTTCAAAAGGAGAAAGTAGAATGGCATCGGGGTGCAGGTCTATGATTCTTTCGATATTGGGGTTCATGCCATCACCTACATCGGTGATGGTTCCGTTTCGGCATCCTTCCTCGATTTCCGGTAGTTTGATGTACTTCAAGTCGCATACGCCACCAATACTATTTAAAGCACCGAGGTCTTTTAGCAAGCTGCAATGAACGGATGAGTAGATGACTGCTTTACTAAGTGGGGTGCGGACAAGAGTACCTAGAGGCAGTTCTTGGGGTAACGGCTGCTTTTTGTCTACTAATACATAGGTGTGTAGTATCTTTGTTGTATCCCAGGGATTGCGTAACTGTGCAACGATGTAATTTTCGTAATCTATCAGAGAGAGATTAGAAGAATAGTGCAGCGGGATGCTGTCTCCTTGTGCAGAGCCGGAAACAGTGCTGCTCTTTCCGCCGCAGGCGGAAAGAAATAACACTGTCACCCAAAGGGTTATAAAGACAGAAATTTGTTTCATTGTAAGAAAATCATTTTGCTTGGGTTGATACCTCCACAATCAAACTTTTCAGCAAAAGTTCCATCTTTCTTAAAACGGTAAATATCACCATTGGAAACATAGTCAGAAGTACTGATATAGAATTCTCCCGTTTCAGGGTCGATATTAAAACCATATATACTTGATGATAATAATTCCTGAGGGGCATTCTTTAAGAAATTTCCTTCGGTAAGTTTATGTGTTTTTGTATTATAAGTGGAAAAAATATGCTCGTATCCGTCACTTTTCCAGTCAGAATAAATGAGAAAAATCGTATCATCATGTTCTGCAAAGGCTGATGCTACTGCTATTGATTCCACAGTATCATCCGATTTTATGCGCTGGAAGGTGTAGCCTTCACCCAATACATTGGTCCAGATACCCCATGATAAAAGGTAGACTTCATCATTTGATTCAAGTATGCGATTGGGATTTTTTACAACGGGTATATCTTTTTCTTTTTTGAAAGTATTCAGGTCGATTACAGAAACATCTGTTCCTTCCCCATATCCGGAATTCGCTACATATAGTTTGCCTTCATTTTCAACAATCTGTTCCGGGTTGGCATTGACATCGACATAAGCTTCTATTTTCATAGTGCGAGAATCAATACGTGCAACCTTTCCGCTCCAAAGTGTAACGTAGATTTTGCCGTCTTTAGCTGCCATGTATCGTGGTTGACCATCAGAACTACTGAATGAAAGGCGTGCTTCTTCCACTGCCGCAGCGTTCAGTTTCAGCAATAGGCTTGAGCCGGACACAATGACATAAATATTGTCCTCATATTCTAATATATCCTGGCCAGTGTCTCCCAACTGTTTTTCATTTTGCTTAAAATAGATGTTGGCAATAAAATTATTATTGCTGTCATTAGCATCTCTATTAGGGGCATAAAAGGCAATGCCTGCATTGTTGTTATCAGCTTTTCCTTCATTCAGGATGAACATTCGTCGTTGTGGTAATTCTACTTTAGTACCTTCATCGTTCCATGGGGCATCGTCATCATCGCTACAAGAGGTGAATGTTACAGAGATTGCGAGCATACAAAGAGTACTGAATAATAAGCTTCTTACTTTCATGTTTTGTTTTTTTAGGTTGTAATTAATTAGAAAAATAGGCTACCCGTCATCCGAAATGAGCGTCCCGGCATTGGGTAATATTTGATAATATCATATTGTTTATTTGTCAGGTTTATTAGTTCGGCTTGGAGGCGAAGTCTGCATTTTCTTAGTTGGAATGCGCGGGATGCTGACAGGGTATGCTCCGTATATCCATCAATGCGATTTTCTTGTATGTTCTGTGGCAGGCTGTATCGGTCGCTCACACAAGTTAAGGCATAACCTATATTTATCCAGGAGCTTTCTGCAAGTATGGAAGCATTGCCACTATGTAGAGGAGTATAAGGAATCTGGTCTTTATAATTCTTACTGCTTGATGAAGTTACGTCAATAGCTTTCTGATAGGTATAATTGCCTGTTATTGATAAATCAATATTACGGTGGATCGGGATAGAGGTACGTAAAGTTATATCTGCCCCGGTGATATGTACTTTCCCAAAATTCATCATCTTCCAGACATAGGTTGTGGGTAAGGCGACAATTTTATCATTTACTTCATTAAAATATCCATCAACAGTTAGCATTACGTAATTAGTGAAAGAGAATGGAGTACCACTCCAGGTAATACCTATATTGTATTCGCGTGCCTTTTCAGGTCGTAGGTCAGTATTGCCCATACGTTGATAATAAAGGTCATTGAAAGTTGGTACGCGGAAAGTGTCTTTGTACATTAATCGCAGAAAGAGGGAGTACTTCTCCCAAGGGCGATATATAAATGAAAGGGTAGGACTGAAACGAGAACGATTATCAGGGCGGTTGCCTGATTTCACATCCTCGGCAATCAGCGTATGTACTAATGTTCCTGTGGCTGTAAGCCCTTTCCATTGATAGCGTAAATTAAATGCAGATAGCCATGTATATCGTGTTGGATTAGGATTGTTGGGCAAATTATTATCTAGTGTATTAAGTACAAGGTCATTTGCCCATGAAGTAGAAAATGTACTGCAAGGCTGCCATTGTATGGTAGCTGATAGATAATATTCTTGCTGCTTGTTAATGTCTGTTTGTCTACCTCCTTCATATTTCACGTCTGTATCTTCATATTTATTCCACGAATAGTTATATTTAGCTTGGCCCTGCAAGGTCCATTCCGAGGTAATGTCTTTTAGGTATCGGGCTTGTATGAAGATATTTCTGTCCCATAAACGCTCATTGGCTTGATCATTGTAGAGAATTACTGAACCTGGCAATCCACGTTCTGAATCGAAATAATATGCTTTTATGTTCAGTTGGCTACTATCTTTCAATGTATGAAACAGATTTGCTTCTGTGTGCCATGATTTTATATCAGAATTTTTTCTTTTTTCATTCGTAGTATATTTGCCGTTTATTAATTTAAAAGGATAATTTCCATCTGCTTGTAGATAATTACTATTCAAGGTATAACAGGTTCGTTGTGTTATACGTTGTCCCCATGTGAGAGAGGGATTTATTAAGCCAAAGGAACCACTTTTAATTTGTCCTTTGAAGGTATATGCTTTGTCCGTTCCTTCTAAAGGATTTTTACTGTATATAGAAAGTATTCCTGCTGAAGCGAAAAGCCGTGCAGGTTGCAGTAAATCATGATTTTGCCCAACAGACAGAGATAACATGTCTATATCATCCAATGCAAAACGTCCTATATCTATTTGTCCCGCTTGGGTGTTGCTCACAGCCACTCCATCGTAGGCTACTGCTGTGTGTGTAGCGCCAAGGCTTCGGACGGAAACAGTCTTTAATCCTCCTATACCACCATAATCTTTTACATTGGCTCCGGCAAAACGGCGAACAGCATCAGCTATATTCTGAAGTCCGAGATTTTCCAATTCGTTTTTTTCAAGTACTTGTATGGGCATCGCTACAGATATACGTTGGGGTACACGTCGCCCCTTTATTCCCACTTCCGGAATGGCATGTACCTTTCCCGTAATGGAGTCTCCCGCCTGCTGTGCCTGTAAATTGACACAAAGGCAGCATGTGAAACAATATAAACAAAACCGTAGCCAGATGCATCGGCATGGATTATCCTTGATCATAACAAATAGCTGTAAAAATATAAGTATCTCATGCCCTTTCCTCGAAGGCATAAAATTTGATAGGTTTTGCAGGTCTTCTGACTTACTCCGGATTTACCGCCTTCCCACCGTGCGAATACCGGCAGTGGCATAGGTGATTGGTAAATCCTTGACAATGAGTTTACAGCAGCGGGACTGTTTGGGAGTTACACCCAATTCCCTTTTCATGAAGCATACCGAAAGGCATACTTCAACAAAACCGAAAGGCAAAGATAGGAAAGATTTATGTTTTATTTATTATAGGATGCAGTATTTCATAAATTTATGCATTTATTCTAACAGAGTAACTTAATAGAAAACTAATACTATAATGCTTATGCTAAAGAAAACTATTGCTGCGCTAAGCCTACTCAGTATCCTTGCAGCCTGTCAGAATGATGAGAATCCTTCTCAACCGGAACCTAAACCACGTCAAGACATCAATCTTACCCGTGCGGAACAAGAGTTTATGGACAAAGGTACAGACTTTGCTTTCCGTTTCTTCGATCAGGTGTGCAGTACCGAAAAAGAAAAACCGAATGTTTTTGTGTCTCCATTGAGTGCATCACTTTGTTTATCCATGATTACGAACGGGGCTACTGATAATACGCTTGCTGAGATGCAGGATGTATTAGGATTCCCTGCCAATACTTTCTCTCTTGATGATCTGAACAACTATAATCAAAAGTTAACTTCAGCTTTGTTGGATTTGGACAATACAACTCAACTCGGAATAGCTAATTCTATCTGGATAGAGGAAGGTTTTAAGGTTTATGACTCTTTTGTTGATGTAAATAAGAAAATGTACGATGCTCAGGTGCAAGAACTTGATTTCACATCTCCGACCGCCAAAGATATGATAAACCAATGGTGCGCCACTCAGACTAATAATTGTATAAAGGAGGTTATTCAGGAAATACCTGCGGATGTTCGTATGTATTTGATTAATGCACTCTATTTTAAAGGTATCTGGAAAAGCCAGTTTGATAAGTCGGCTACTGGACAGGATAACTTTACCAATGTTGACGGCAGTCAGCAGAAAGTAGCTATGATGAACCAGACCGCAACGTTCAATTACACCCAGACTGATGATTTCTCTATTGCGGAATTACCCTATGGCAATGAAGCTTTTAGTATGGTGATACTGTTGCCATCCGGAGATAAGACCTTGGATGAAAGCTTACCCAGCCTGAATTATGAGAACTGGAAACAGTGGAGTAAGAATATGGTAGGAAAAGAACTACAAATTAAACTTCCTCGTTTTAAAGTAGAATATGACAAAGAGCTGGAAGAGGACATGATAGCTATGGGGATGAAAGATGCTTTCGATGCTTATAAAGCAAAGTTTGCCAATATGTCCGGTGCAGAACTATATATTGGCCTTCTACAACAGTTTACTTATATAAATGTGGATGAGGAAGGTACCGAAGCGGCTGCGGTTACAGTAGGAGGAATGTTTGATAATGCTGTCGGTTTTCCTTCTCCTGTTCCCTTCTTTGTGAATCGTCCTTTTGCCTTTATGGTTAAGGAAAAGAGTACGGGAGCCATCCTCTTTATGGGAAAGATTACAGAACTATAGTTTGATATTTATAAAGAAAGCGAAGAATCAACTCCTTCAATTGTGGGAACCGATTCTTCGCTTTACTTTTATGATACAAGAATAATATTTTTATAGCTTACTCTTGTATATCTGTGCCATTACCTTCTGATACTGATTCTCCAATTGAAGTAGATTCTGCTTACTTTGATAAATCACAGAAACTTCTACAAAATATTCTATCACACTGATTTGTCCACCGGTGAGAGCTTGCTTCAGTAATGCAAGATCTTGTTGTGAACTGAATGCCTCCCTGTATTCTTGGATGGAAGTCTGCAATGATTGTGCTTCGCTGTATAGTTTTGCTAAGGTTGCTTCGGCTTGGAAAGCAGCATTCTCTTTCTGATAATCGAGGTTCAGAGATTGCGCTTTGGCTATTTTAACCTTATTACGATTCTCAAACAGCGGGAAGGAAAAGCCTACTACAACTCCATTAAATGGAGTACCGGACTCTGTATTACGGCGATATCCAAGTTCCAATTTAGGTAACCAACCTTGTTTGCTTGCAGAAATCTGTTTGCGGGCGGCAGCACTTTCACTGCTTAATGACAGCAAAGTCTGATCGGCTGCCAACACTTCCGAACGTAACTGTTCATAGTCGGTAGGAAGAAGGGGCAATGGATAGTCGTTGATGGAGCGGAAACTGCTCAGCTCATTATCTTGCAAAGACTGGTCTCCGTTGAGTGCAAAGAGAGATTTCCAGGCGTTATCAAGCGCAGTCTGATTGGTACGGAATTCTGTGCGTACATTCAGTAACTCCAGATTGATCTTATTTGTTTCCAATACATTGGCATCACCTGTCTCCAGACGTTTCTTATAGTATGCAGAGAGTTCCTCAGCCTGTTTCATACGTTCATTCAGAATCACTTGCTGGTGCTGCAACATGATGATGTCGAAACAAAGCTCTTTAGCTTGCAACAACAGTTGTTGACGGAAGGCGGCAGACTGCGCATCAAGCGCACCGGTTTTGAGCCGGTTTACTTTTCCGCGTGTAGCATACAAGGTCGGGAAATCAAAGCTCTGAGAAACAACAAGTTCACCTATCGTCTCACTCTTATCTTCCGATCCCCACAGATGGGCATACGAGAGAGTGGGATCAGGCAAATTGTTCTCCGACTTGTTCTCCAATTTCTGTGAAGTGATGAGTTGCGCATTGGCCTGCAACTCCTTATTGTTTGCTTCAATACGGTGCAGCACTTCGTCTATGCCGACCGATTGGGCACGCATTCCCGCATATAGGAAAAAAGTGATAAAACTAAATATGAGAATTCGTTTCATTGTTTGATATTGTTAATGGTTGTTTTTTAGGGTGCATCATCAGATAAACAATCGGAATGATGAAACCGTTCAGGAACGTGGAAGTTAAAAGACCGCCAAGGATAACTTTCGCCATCGGACTTTGAATTTCATTACCCGGCAAATCTCCTCCCAGTGCCAATGGAATAAGAGCGAGAGCCGAAGACAATGCTGTCATCAAAATCGGATTCAAACGGTCCATTGAGCCACGGATTACGCTATCGTACACGTTTATTCCCTCTTCCTGTTGTAAATGGTTGTAGTGGCTGATCAGTAACATACCGTTTCGGGTGGCGATACCGAATAGTGAAATAAAACCGATAATAGCCGGAATACTCACCTCTCCCGTTGTCATCAACAAAGCAAACACACCACCGATCAATGCAAGCGGCAGGTTGATAAGTATGATTGCACTCTCTTTTACACTACGGAATTCATGATAAAGCAGTAAGAAGATCACCGCAATACTCATTAATGATGTGAGTAACAAGGTGCGGCTTGCTGCCTGTTCACTCTCAAATTGGCCACCGTATTCCAGATGATACCCTTCGGGCAATTTAATATCCTTGTCCACACGGGCCTGAATATCATTCACTACACTGCGCAGGTCGCGGTCGGCAACATTGGCAGAGATTACGATTTTTCGCTTCACGTTCTCGCGGCTGATCGTATTCGGTCCCATGGCAGAACGCACTTCTGCGATGTAGTTCAAAGGTATTTTCTTTCCGTCACTGGTATCTATCATCAAGTTGCGTATTTTCTCCATTTCGTCGCGAAGATCATCACGTACACGTACGGTAAGGTCGAAGCTTTTACCTTTCTCGTATACCTGTGATACGGTTTCACCAGCAAGACATACATTCACGAACTCAGAGAATTCCGGTAATGAGATACCGAACTTAGCCAACATTTCCCGCTTGGGCGAAATGATAAGCTGAGGACGTTCTATTTGTTGTTCCACATTCAGGTCGGCAATACCCGGAATATCCTGGATGGCACCTTTGATTTCATTACCCAAGGTAAACATACGGTTCAGATCGTCACCAAACAGTTTAATTGCGATGTTGGCTTTCGTACCGCTGAGCATAGCATCGATACGGTGGCTGATAGGCTGGCCGATTTCCACATTTGCTCCTACGATAGTACCTAACTTCTCGCGTACTTCGGCAACCAACTCACTACGTGAACGTTCTTTCAATTCGAACGGAGCTTCTATTTCCGAAACATTCACACCAAGTGCATGCTCGTCCAGTTCGGCACGTCCGGTCTTGCGGGCAACGGTTTGTATTTCGGGAATGCTGAGTAGCAATTCCTCTGCACGGTGTCCCATCTTGTCACTTTCTTCTAATGAGATGCCTGGTAAAGAAGATATGTTAATCGTAAACGAACCTTCGTTGAAAGGTGGCAGGAACGAACGTCCCAATGTGAAGAAACATACCAGAGCAACTACGAACAAACCGATTGTACTGCCCAGTACGATCTTCTTATGTCCCAGTACAAATGCCAATGCAGCACCATACCACTGTTTCATCTTGCGTGCTACGAACGAGTCGCTGCTCTCTTTCTGTTCCTTCTTCTTGTCTCTTCCTAAAAGATAGGAGCAAAGTACTGGTGTAACTGTCAATGCCACTACCGTAGAAGCTGCCAGTGCTACAATGAATGCAATACCCAGTGGAACCAGCATGCGGCCTTCCATACCGGTGAGGAAGAACAGTGGTACGAAACTGACTACGATAATCAGCGTAGAATTCAGAATAGGCATACGTACTTCTTTCGATGCGTTGAATACTACTTCCAGTATGGAAAGGCGTTCTTCCACAGGCTTCAACTTATTCTCGTGGAGTCGTTTATATACATTCTCCACGTCTACAATGGCATCATCCACCAGCGAACCGATAGCGATGGCAAGACCACCGAGGCTCATTGTATTAATTGTGAAGCCCATATAATGCAGCGTTACCAGTGAAGTAATCAATGAAAGCGGTAGTGTAACCAATGAGATCACCGTTGTACGTACATCCGCAAGGAATAGGAATAGGACAATCACAACGAAGATACCTCCTTCAAACAAGGACTTCTGTACGTTTCCGATAGAGCTTTCGATAAAGCGGCTCTGACGGAAGATGTCTGTGCTGACTTTTACATCCGGTGGCAGGTTCTTCTGCAAGTCTTTTAAAGATGCTTCTAATTTATCCGTTAATTCCAGTGTGCTGGTGGCTGGTTGCTTGGTTACTGTTAACAGTACGGCGGATTTACCCCGTTCGGATGCTGTACCCAGTTTGGGTAACTTTGCTCCGATATGTACATCTGCAATGTCTTCCAGTAAGATAGGAGCATTTCCCGAAGCAGTTCCACCACGTACTACCTGTCTCTTATACACATCTGACGCTGCCGACGACTAGTCGAGTGT
>ERZ1027237.1371-NODE-1371-length-11559-cov-3.683154_pt1 | contig 11559 bp, 16 predicted proteins | sample MGYA00519264_ERZ1027237 | MGnify/ENA primary metagenome ERZ1027237 (study PRJEB26926, sample SAMN06164640) | human gut metagenome | biome: ENVO:00009003; feature: ENVO:2100002; material: ENVO:00002003 | host: Homo sapiens | place: USA | collected 2012 ...
TCTACACTCGACTAGTCGTCGGCAGCGTCAGATGTGTATAAGAGACAGATTATCATCTTCATCTAAAGATAGCGATTCGCTAACTGGATCAACATAATATGGGTAGAAAAGATTCGGTCTTTCACTTGCTCTCCAAAAACCGCCTCTCTGCCTTAATCCCAAAAGCCTATATTTACCTCTTTCATCGCTGTACTTATATTCAGATTGCATTTCTTCTGATAATTCATGACCGATTATTTTTGCTTGCTCAGAGTTCTTTGTATATACCAATACGTACTCATGGAGACTTGCTATTTCCTTTTTAGATTGAGAACCACGAGGATTACTTTTGATGATAATATTTCCTGCAAAATTCACTTCTCCAAATATCTCATCACATAGTAATTTAAGCGTTGCTTGTTCATTGTCATCAATTGAAATAAAGATTGCGCCAGTAGGGGAAAGTAGTTTGTGAGCAATTCTTAACCGTTCAGCCATAAAAGAAAGCCATTTACTATGACGAAATCCGTCAATACCATCAATATAAGTATCGCCGTAAACAAAATCTTTATTTCCAGTGTTATACGGAGGATCGATATAAATAACATCTATGTTTCCACGATGAGTTTTCTCCAGCAGGCGTAGTGAGTGCAAATTGTCACCTTCCAAGAGAAAATTATAATTTTCTGTGATTGAGTCAGTGAGTATTTCCTTGCTATCGTCTGCCACAAACACGGGGATATGTGTACGCATTATCACGTCCACTTCTTCCTCATGTTCCTCCCACACCAGACCGTACTTCTTCGCTTTCAGTTCACGCTCTATCTCACCGAGCGCTATCAGCGACTCATCGTCCGAATGCTGTTCTTTCAGCGTTTCCAGAAAAGCGAGCATTTTCTCGCGCCTTTCCTGTGATAAATTTGCCATAGTTATCCTCCTAAATACTTTTTGCGTTCCGATTTGTTCAGGCACAGATGAGCCATTCTGCACTTTGCACAGCTTTCCGCACCGCAACGCTTTGGCAGATCATTCCGACGTATGTGATCGGCTGCCGTCTTTATTTCGTTCTCAACTCCCTGAACGGTTTCTGCCGTTATAGGTTCTCTTGCACTGTTCTCAGAGTTGAGGTGGTATATCTCCATAAAATCAGCCATTTGTCCTGTCAAATGCTGATAGCCGAGAGCGTATATTTTTAGCTGTTCGGTATTTATAGCATCAAGCACACGCTTGTTAGCAGTCTTAAAGTCAACGATAACAGTCTTTTTCTGACCGCCTTCCTCAACTTCTTTCACCATATCTATTCTACCATTCACCGTAATGCCGTCACCGAAATCAATCTCTATTGGCGATTCGGCTAAACGTATTTCACCAAGACTGTCCTTGTGTTCCAAGTACCTTTTTACGCTATCCTTTGCGGATTTCAGCATTCTCTCTCGCTGTGCTTCTATCGCATACGGCAAATGGAACACCTGTTCAAAGGTCTTTTCAATGAACTTGTCTGTTATCTTAGTGCCGTCAATAGCAGCTTGATTTATGTTGTGAATAACCTCATGAAGTGCATTACCGTAGCCGATAAGTTCGGTAAGTGGAGAATTAAATCCATAGAACACTGTCAGTTTGAAACGATAAGGGCAGTCAAAATAATCTTCCAACAGCGAAAAATTCAACGTCAAAGGTATTTTATTATGACGCAGATCGGGCAAATGTGTCGCATTATACACTATATTACTGTCATACGGTAGCATACAAGGTGAACACTGAGCCTCCAAGAAGAATGTCGATACCGACTTATCTCCGGTCTCTTTTGCTCTTGAAATAAACAGATACTTTTTGGCTCTTGTAACCGCTACATAGAACAACTTGCGTTCATCTTCCAAATCACCGTCAAATCGGCTTGATCCTGTTATCCATTCTCGGTGAATAACGTGCCATACACTTTTCCCACCGACCTTTTGGGCCGGAAAGTAATTCTTATTCAACCCAGGAATGAATACCGCTGCGTATTCAAGTCCTTTTGATTGGTGTACGGTCATTATCGACACCGCATCCGGCTTGATATAATCATTGGAAAGATAGCCTTCGGGATAGTTACCATCAGCGGTATAGTGTAAGAACTTACAAAAGCTATCCAACTTCGATTTAGGTTTACGGGTGAAGTTAATTACCTCATAGTCACCGATCACCTGACTGAATTTGCCGAGATTATAGAGTATCATCTCTGTCTCTTTTCGACCATCTTCCACAAGAACGGCATTTTTCAAAAAATCCTGATAAATACGCTGTAAATTTAAATCTGTAAAATGCTTCATCTGTGAGATGTCTATCGTCATAATAGTTTGAATCGCATTACCCAAGTCGTTCCTTGTAAACGGATAGTCCACATTTTGCCACAACTCATACAGCGTCATCATATCTATTTCGCCGTTCAGATAATCAAAAATGCCCTTTGCAGCCCTACATTCAGCGGTATACATAAGATCATTCATTCCCTCTATAATAAAAGGAATATCATGTTTATTAAGTACATCGGCAATTTCTGCACCTATTTTTCTCTTACGAAGTAGTATTGCAATTTCTGAATAAGGCACACCTATGCTATGTAGTTTTTCAATGTTCTCTGCAATAAATTCATATTCATCTTCAGGTAAGGTTACTTCTTTAAATACTACATCTCCCTCATCATAAGGAGTTTTGCAACCTGACTTCATCTCCTTTGGCAGTCTGTTTGAATTATTCATGATTACGTTTTTGGCGACACTGATAATTCCTTCCGTACTACGATAGTCTGTATCAAGAACAATATACTTTTGCACATTATATCTTTGCATGAATGTCAGAATGTTGGAAGAATCACTACCTCTGAACTGATAGATCGTTTGATCATCATCACCAACAACGCAAAGGTTAGCCCCCAACTCCTTCAGTATCGAAATTAGCCGTTCCTGCGCAGGGTTGGTGTCCTGATATTCGTCAACAGTCAGATACTTCACTTTATCGGCTACAATGCCACGAAAAATGATGTTACTCTCTAACTGCTCAACCATTTCACGAAGAATAAGAGAGTAGTCAAAATACTTCTCAGAATACAACTTATTCTTATACTTTTTAAATGCGGAGCGTACATTGTCGTCCCATTTATGCTCATCAAACCAGTTTTCATTAAGTAAGCTCATAGCCTGCACAAAAAGATTGGTTTCAATATACTTTTGCAACCCCATATCTTCCATACCGACTTCCATGTAGTAACGTTCTACAAAAAGTTTGGCGTGTATTTCATCAAGAACGGAAAAAGGCTGGAATTCTGGAAGGAATTCTTGAAGCATATTCAAGCAAAATCCATGTATAGTTCCAATGTACATATTTGCGAAACCTTGAGTATTGCCAAGAATAGATTGTCCTATAGTGTAGATACGACTTTTCAACTCTTCCGCAGCTTTTTTTGTGAAAGTAAAAGCTACGATATTCTCAGGAGATATTTCAGGCTTGGTTTTCAGAATGTTAATGATACGGCGAGTAACGACACCCGTTTTTCCAGCTCCAGCACACGCTATGATTTCAACATCATCATCAATAGCGGTTACGGCTTCAATCTGTTTTTGAGATAAATTCTGAGTTAGCATATCGTTCCTCCATATCATGAATACACTTATTTTTATTATAGCACAAAACGACATATATTTCAAGTGAAAAGTTGGTATTTCGCTGAAATTTTACAATTTTATTGAGAAATATGTTCTTTCGTTTCAATTCAGTTTTCAGCATAAAGATAAAGCGGAAACCCATATTGAGTTTCCGCTTTAACCTTGAATCAATTGGTCCCAAGGTTGCGCTATTCCAGCCAGGACTTCTTCTTATCCTGAGCCATTATTTTCTTAAGGTGAAGACTTCTTCTTTGCTATCCTTGCTGCTTCACGCTTTAACTGCGCCCTCTGGAAATAGCAAGTCTGTTCACGCTTTGGAGCATTTTTCTTAGCTTCGATAGCCGCTAAGTTAAGCGCCGTAGTCAGCTTTTCAAGCCTTTCCGACTTGCTTTCAAGCTCCGCCTGCTTAGGAAAAGGTGCTGAAACGATCTTCGGTGCTTCATCATAGTCCACCCTCAGATTTGAAAGATTTGTTTTGACCTGATTTATACGGCGGTCAATGTTGTAAAGCCCGGCTTCGATACGGCTCATATTATGGGCAAAACTGCTTATCAGCTTTGCCGAGTGCTGATATTCGCCCTTCATCGTTGCTGTCATACCGCCGCCCATTGCAGTGATGTGTTCGGTAATAAACAGGGAACTCAGCGACGGGAACACGTCATTTTTCTTCATTTATTCCGGTGAGGAACTGGCTGGCTATATGAAACTGAATGAAGCGCCTTCACAGTCTGACGTCAACGACAAGGCTTCACTAGAGATTGAGCGAGTATATGTCCTGTCAAAATATCAGGGAGAGGGTCTTGGCACTTTGCTTATGGACAAGGCAATTTCCATAGCCAAAGAGCGCGGTAAAGATTATATCTGGCTCGGCGTCTGGGAGAAGAACGAGAAAGCGCTCACATTCTATAAAAAGCACGGATTCCATACAATAGATGAGCATTCATTCGTTATTGGGAGCGATGTTCAGACTGATTACCTTATGAGGCTTGATTTGAAAAAATAATAAACAAAATAATAAACGTCTTGCAGAACTAAATTTTTGCAAGGCGTTTGTTATAATATTCAGTTAAAATTCAATTTGGATTGCATTTTTTACAAGGCACATACCCACTTGCAACTGCTCCGTCAAAATCCTCAGTGTAATCCTTGTTTGAATCTTTCATCTGCTTGACTGCCGAACAACTGGGATAGTGTACCTTCTTAGTGTTGGTGTTCAGAATGTACTGTGTTCCAACCGGCTGAACTTCCGCAGCGGTCGTCTGAATGGTGGTCTGAACAGTTGTTTGTGATGTTGCGGCAGTAGTCTGGACTGGCGGCTGATACGCACTCGGCTGTTTGTCAACGCTGATGTTCTTTCCGTCAGAGGTGAACACTATCGTGCCTTGCAGGTCGGTACGGAAAACCTCGATGTTTCGGCTGTTCAGGCGTTCCAGTACAATGTCCGTGGGGTGTCCGTATTTGTTGTCCATTCCGCAGCTTATCACAGCGTAAGTCGGGTCAACTTTTTTGAGAAAATTAGCAGACGACGAGGTTGCGGAGCCGTGGTGTCCGACTTTCAGGACATCGCATTTGATGTTGCTCCAGATGTCATCTTCCTCGGATTTTTCAGCGTCCCCGGTAAAAAGAAATTTGTTCTCGCCGTAAGTCAGCTTGATTACCACGGAGCTGTTATTGCTGTCATCGCCGAGAGTTTTCGGAGCAACTACCTCCACCAGAAGCTCCGGTTCATCAAGGATAACCGAGCCAGCCATTACTTCATGAACTGCCGCGCCGCTGTTCTCGACCGCGTCTAACATACGCTCGTATGTCTGGGTCGTAGTTGTGAACGCAGTAGCATAGAAATTCCTTATATTGAACGTATTCAGCACGTCCGCCATGCCTCCGATGTGGTCAGCATGAGGGTGAGTAGCTACAACATAATCCAATGTATCGTAACCCTGACCATATATGTAGGTTACAATACTGTCGCCATACTCGCTTTCTCCTGCGTCGATGAGCATGGTTTCTTTGTTAGGAAGTTCGATGAAACAACTGTCGCCCTGTCCCACGTCAAGGAAATGCACTTTAAGCTCCTGATATTCTGACGGTTCCGGAGCAGGCACAGTAACTGACGTTTCGGTCATTGTGGTGGTTGTTGTAGCTTCCGTTACCGTAACATCTGAAGTTTCCTCGGATATTTCGGCAGACGGAATTATAGGCTCAACGGACGGTTCAGTCGAGATTTCAGGCGTAGAAGATGTCGTGAAAACCAGACTGCCGTCAGAAGCCGCGATTTCCGAATAATTCACATCTGTTATAGATTCTCCCGGACCGCAGGCAGTAAGCGAAAGAAATGCTGCTAATATTGCTGAAAAAGAAAATAACTTGTGTTTCATGGTGTATACCTCCTGTATTGTTTATTATAACACCTTGTGAGTGCGAAAATTGTTGCTTTTAGGGAGCAGAATACTGTTTGTAGGTTTCTGTATCAATAAATACACAGTTTCGGTTCATAGTCAGTTTTCTGTCTTGTAAGATATCAAATCTAACATTTAACCACATTATATCATATTGTATCACGCATTTCAATATTAATTGCGGAATTGTTCACATATAAATTGCAATAATATAGGATAAAATATATCACAGGGGTGATATTGAATGACGGAAAAGGAGTTCTCGCTGCGTCTGGCGCAGCTCCGCAGTGAAAAAGGAGTATCAGCAAGGGATATGAGCCTGTCCATCGGACAGAATGCCAGCTACATCAATAATATAGAGAATGGCAAGGCACTGCCGTCCATGACTGGATTTTTCTATATATGCGAATACCTGAACATCACGCCGGGGGAGTTTTTCGACGCGGAAAACAAGAATCCGGAAAAGATTCAGGAAGTGGTCGAGAACCTTAAAAAGCTGGACAGCGAACAGCTCGACAACATCTCGGCAATCATACGGGACCTTGCAAAATAGCAAAAGGCGCGGCTTTACATAGCTGCGCCTTTTCATATTCATTTGATTCCGAGTAAATTATTGACGGTCACGTTAAAGCATTTGCTTAATGCTATAATTTCTATGTCGGTCACAAATCTCTCGCCGGATTCTATACGCTGGACTGCGTTCTTGTCGATATCCAGACCTACGACCTGCAATCTGTCTGAAAGCTCGCGCTGTGAGATTTGGAGCGCCTTGCGGAGTTCTTTTACCCTCGTTCCTGATATGTTGTTTCGTCCGTCTGCGGTTCTTGCCTTGAACATTTACCTTCCTCCCTTACACTTTTATGGAATAGAATGTTATTTAACTGTGACAAGAAATAATGTCAAAACCCTTAGTGTGAGATATATTTCCGACCAGTTCATTGACAATTCAATAGCAGAGCGATAACAAAACCATCTACCGCAGCGCCTGATTGTGCGAAGATATGCCTGTATTGATTCCGAGGGGTTATTCTTTATCCGTGACCATCTATTTTTTGCGCGAGAATAACAATAACTCCGACAGTCTGCTAATATCAATTCAAAGCGTAAACGCATACGCAGAGATAAGGTACGAGCGCGAAAGGATGAACGCTGCAAAGATGGTATAATGATACTTCTGGCGACGGCTATGCCACAGGAATGGCTAGAGGTGAAACTCCTATGTTCGGGTGCGGACTACCCGATAATCGCTCTGAACAATACACATCAGTAATGCAAACGGCTCACGCCGCAAGACATGAGCCGTTTGCTTATATATCGGCTGTATCAGCCGTCCAAAATATTAATTCTTGCGATAAGAATACCTGTAAATGGAGGAGTGTTATGTTAGAGCAATATTCTGATGTATTGGATGTTGGTGAAATAGCTTCTATCCTTCATGTTAGTAAAGGTTTGGTTTACAACCTCATTCATAGTAATCAGATCAGGGGATTTCTTGTCGGAAGAAAGTACAGAGTTCTCAAAACCGAGCTTATCCGTTTCCTCAGCGAAAACCAAATTACCTAGGGAAATGCTGAATAAAACATCGACCAGTATAAATGAGCGCACTCACGGGTCGATTTTATTCATCGTGTCCCTATATTATCACATAACAGCATGACGCCCTTTTGTTTACATTCGGCAATTAAAACCTTTGCCACATACACTATAAACGCTTGACTTTTATGCATTAAAGTGGTATAATTGAAATGTGAATGAAATAGGTATTCTGTCTGTTGATAACAGGAGGTAAAATATGGACACAGACAGCGTAACGATAACAGGTAGTCTGCATGAAAATAATGGAAAGTGGCAGATGGTAATTTACGGGAAAGCAAGTGTCATTTATCCCGAAAAGGACAATCTGACACCTGACAAGATGGTCCGCAGATGGATAAGCACCAATCTTTTCGCAACAAAGAAGAATTTCTTTGAGGCGAACAGAATGCTCTACGATAAAATCGAAGAGTTCAGAACCGGTGCGGATTCGATCGCAATCTCAAGCGAAAACTACTCTATATCGGACGACAGCGAACTTCTTTTCACAGAGTTTATTTCCTTTTGGATCAAACAACGAAAGGGAACTATTCAGCAATCGACTTGGGAGAAATATGAAATCATAGCTGAAAAGCATTTGATACCGTATTTTTCCGAACATGTCTTAACTCTCAAACAGGTTAAGCCGAAACATATCCTTGAATATTACAATTACAAGAACATCGGAGGAAGGCTTGACGGCAAAGAGGGCGGTCTCGGTATCGCTTCACTGCGCAGTCATGCTGCACTTATCAAGGCGATATTCAACGAAGCAGTGGTTCTTGAGTACATTCAGGGTAATCCAGCACTAAATGTTACTGTCCCCAAAAGGGCAACAACTTCCCTCGGAAAAGACAAGAATGTTTACATGACGGCAGGCGAAGCTAATCAGATGCTTGCTGATATTCGAACCGAGGAAATCTACCCGCTTGTTTATGTTGCTCTTTATTATGGCTTGCGTAAAAGCGAGGTGCTCGGCTTAAAGTGGGATGCTGTTGATTTTGACAACAACACTATGGAAATAAAATCCACTGTGGTGAAAAACAAAACAATAGTGTACAAAGACACCACTAAAACAGAGAGCAGTCACCAGACCTATGAACTGCTGCCAGAGGTAAAAGCACTTCTGCTCGGCATAAAAGCAAGGCAGGAAGCAAACATAGATCTCTATGGCGCTATCTACACACCGTCAGATTACATATTTACGCACCCTGACGGCAGACTGTACCGACCGGATTGTGTTACCAGAAGCTTTCAGCGAGCCTTAAAGCGCCATGATCTTCCAGTTATGCGTTTCCATGACCTGCGGCACAGCACGGCGAGCATTCTTTTTGATAAGGGCTGGGATCTGGAGTCTGTAAAATCATGGCTCCGTCATGCGGATATAGAAACCACCAGTAACATATATCTGCATATCTCGAACGGTCGCAAGCGCTTAATGGCAAAGGACATGACGGGGACATTCATAGAACCGTATTCGGCGAAGGATAATTCTGACGCAGAAAACGAAGAAAGCGCCGGTTAAGGCGCTATAAAAAATATACATCATCTGCAATAAAGGAAACATCTACACGCTCATGTAGATGTTATGTAGATAGCAAAAAGCGAGCCACCCTTCAAGATAACTCGCTTTCCGCATCACAACGCTATTTGCATTGGTCTTCAATGAGCGGCGCTGTTATGCGGTATATCGGCATTTTACGTTTTATCCCATTCCGTTTCGTATGGAGCACTTTCACTATGATAGCGCACTAATGGCGCACTCAAATTATAGCGCTCGCCGCTCCCTTTAAAAGGAGAAAGCGGGGTGTTTGCCCCGCCTGTTCTCATTGTGGAAAACTGTCCGCTGATGTGCCATGTCCGCCGCTCGGTTCTGTGTAGCCGCCACCGTTCTCTGCTGCCAGCAGCCCGGCGGCAAATGCCCCGCGCTCTGCGTCCTGGACGTGCTCTATTATCAGAGCTATCAACTCGTTGTTCTGCTCTGCTGTCAGGTTCAGCGCGTGTATATATGTGCTTAGTTCCTGCGCGCTTTTCTTTGTGTCCTTGTTTCGCTTGATTTTAAGAGTGTCACCGTCAACGGTGATTTCTGCCGGCTCGAATGCCGGGCGATCTGTGTTCTTGCTCATTGTGCTTTGCTCCTTTCGCATTATGCGGCGTGCGCCGCTCTCTGTGCTGTCCTCTGGTCTAGTAGATACATGAGCGCCGCCGCGAATATTTCCGCTTCCTGCTCTATAATGGCGCTGCTGAATATGGAGTAATCCCCCCCGCTGCTCCGGACGTGCAAACAGTAGTGCCCAATTTCATGCGCCAGCGTAAAGCGCTTTTCTTCGCGTTCCAGCTCGTCCCGCAGCACTATGGTGGTCTTATTGTCTGCGTTAATCGTGATAATACCATATTGACCGGGCTTTAGCATTTGCGCATTGCTGTTAAATACTATCTTGTCTATTCCCAAGCTGCGCGCCAGGCGGCACATATCCAGGCTATCCCCCAGTTTCCGCGCGGCTATATCCAGGATATCCGCAGCATACGCCACGATCTCCCAGCATGGCACCGTTGCGCCGCCGCGCTTCGGGTCGTTCTTCGTCGCGTGCCGCTCGAACGCGCGTAAATACTCGCCTGTAAGTGGTGAACTATACGCCATGAGCGGCACCGCCTTTCAGTTCCTTTGCTTTGTCCACCTGGTTGATAAGCTCCAGCAGCTTGGAGATCGAGCCGCCCGCGCTCATGTACTCGTTAAGCATTGCCCCCAGCTTTAAGCCGTTTTCAAATGCCTGCTGTTCGCCGCCTGTGAACGGCTTGACGCGAGCGGCGCGCCTGGCTCTCTCGCTCCTCTGTCCCAGTATGTACCCGGTGCGGTACAGCGTTCCAAGCGCTACAACGGCGGTATAATCCGGGTCGCGGTTCGCGCCGTACTTCGTTATATACTGGTCGTATATGCCCCGCGCGTCTGTCATGTCGGCTATGCGTATGTTCTCATGACACAGCGCCAGCAGTTCCGCCAGTTCTTCCGGGGTCGTCTTTATGGGTTCTCTCATGATATATAAAAAATCCTTTCATAAAGTCTTGACAAGAGCGGCGCTGTGTGGTACAATAACCATGTTCGGGGTGGTTTTGTATCACACAGCCGCTCAACTGAAAGCCTTTGCAATTCGCTGTTGCAAGGGCTTTTCTCATACGGCAATACTGATATTCAAGCCGTAGTTAAGGTAAATACTCCGCGCCGCCTGTGATTGCTCTGAATGAACTTGCAACAGCTTTTCCCTTATCCAGGAGCGGCGCGATCGCAGCGGCAAGCTGTCTATTGAGGTAGCCCATGACCGCAGAGCCTTTCCTTCTAACAGTGGCTATAACTTGCACGGCGTTTTTGTCCGCTGCGTTGTCCTGCTCATGCTGGAGCTTGATTGTGATGTCCTCCGGAGAATACCGGGACAGGCGTGCGAGGAGATTCTGGCGGTTCCCGTGAGTAACTCCGGCGGTCTTGGTGTCTATCCTGCGGAGCTTGACGGTGATCCATGCCTGAACCATTGCAGCCGAGCGGCTCATACCCTGTTTTACAAGATGGTTAGCGATCGTCATAACTTTTGATTTCATGGCTTTATGTCCTTTCTGCGTTTTTTGCTCTCTTGAGCTTGATTATATTATATCATCTTACGGTAGATAAATCAATAGCCATAGTTCACAAATCTTACAGTAGATTTTTGTGTATTCTTACGGTAGATTTTCCGAACCAAAAGTGATATAATATAATGGGGAGGTGGAAACATGACTGATAAAGCGAAAGCAACAAATTATAAGCGTGAATTTAATGCCCAAAACTATGACAGAATAGAAATAACCGTCAAAAAAGGCATGAAACAGAGCCTACAAGAGGCGGCAAAGGAAAGCGGGGAAAGTATCAACGGATACATCAAGACCGCGATACAGAGCCGCTACAAAGCCGATACAGGCAATGACATAGATCTGTAAAGGAG